>OFMS01000110.1_pt1 | contig 79481 bp, 65 predicted proteins | sample 1541871 | NCBI WGS metagenome assembly OFMS01 (sample SAMN04209251, study PRJEB22552) | human gut metagenome | biome: gut; material: feces | host: Homo sapiens | place: USA: Oklahoma
CAAAAATGGGGTGAGGAAAGAATATTTCCTCACCCCAACATTTATTATAGAACCACAAAAAAGAGGCCGTCCCGAAGGAAAGCCTCCTCTGTTGTTTCATTCGTACACCACATGCTACCCCTTTTGGTTGCAATGGCCATGAAGGAAACGATCGAGGAAAAGCTCGATCGCTTCATCCATGTTGGTTGGCGTGATAAAGCCCTGCAAAATAGTCATGGTGTAGGAAAAATAAATATTGCCGGACATGCGTTTCATGTCCCCCACCGGTTTCAGAAACTTGTCATCGACACCGCGCTGAAAGATTCTCCGCAACTGTTCCACTTCACTGCGGATGATATCAAAATACCGGCGCTGGGTCTCGATCTCAGCCAAAGAAGGGTCCTTGCCCCAACGGGTCACAACATCATAATCCTCTTTCTCATCATTCCAGATCAGCTGCCAGCCAGCCTGGGGGGACATGATTTCAAGAAGGAGAACGGACCAGAGCACAATGTTTTTATCAAGGAACAAGGTCAAGGCCCGAAAATAATGACGAAAGCGGTCTTCAAACGTAGTATACTCATACACACTGTGACGAAGGGCATCAAGAAGCACTTCATTTTTCATATGGATAAGCGTATAAAAAAGATTTTCCTTATTATTGAAATATTTGTAAACGGTTCCCTTTCCCGTATCGGCGATTTTTACGATTTCATCGAGCGTTGCTTGGCGGTATCCTTTTTTCGAAAAAACGGCTTCTGCAGCCCGCAGGATCCGTTCGTTCTTAGGAACAAGTTTTCCTTTACTTTCCATAATATTCACTCCAATTAATCGTGATGCTTTTATTACAAAACCCCGATTTCTTTCAATACATAAACCCAAAGGAACATGGTCAGTGCCGAAAAGATCGTCGTAAAGACAAGGGCGTTGCCTGCAAGTTCCCCATCACTGTCCATCTGTTGGGCCATAGCAAAGGAAGCCACAGCACAAGGAGTAATGGTCATGGCCATAATGGACGCCAGCGGGATGCCCCTAATTCCAATCAGGATGGCTCCGCCGAGGGTGAGGAAAGGCGCAATGAGAAGACGACCCACAACACAGAAGGCCACTTCCTTGATTTCCTTAACAGCTCCGGAAAAATTGAAAGAAGCCCCGAGGACTACCAAAGCAACGGGCGTCGTACAAGCAGCCAGTTGACGCAGCGTTTTAACCGCAAGGGGTGGCAAAGGCGGCAGGAGCTTTAAGGCAAAGCCTAAAATAGCCCCAATGATCATGGGGTTTTTTATGATGCCCATAAGGATCGTCCCTGGGTGAAAACCATGACGGTTTCCACGGAACGTTTCAAGTGTAAAAACGGCAAGCACATTATAGATGGGGATAATGAACGCGGATAATAAAAGAGGCATGCCAATATGGTCCGTACCATAGATATTTTCTACAATGGGGACCCCCAAAAGCAGGAAATTGCTGCGGTAAAGGGCCTGGATCATGGCACCTCGCTTGCGATTTTCCTTCACAAAAGCGCAGGTCGAAACAAAACCAATGACATAGACCGTAAGCAGTGCGCCGATGGCATAAAAAAGCATCCTCGGATCCAGCGTATTCTTGATATCGGACCGATAGACGCTCATGAGCATATTGACCGGTAAAAGAATCTGAAAAATGAGCTTATTGAAATTGGAAATCACCGAGTCGTCAAACTTTTCCTTTTTGCGGAACCCATAGCCAACCAGCATAAAAAAAATCAGCGGTGCAACTGCCGAAAAAGCAACAATCAAGTTCTCCATAACAACGTGTCCGTCCCTCTCCCACCGCATCGGCGGATGAATTTTCTACCCTCCCTATCTTATCATAAAAGGAAGGGAAAAGAAAATTCTTCATGGTGGATTTGGGAGGGGAAAAACGGGAAGGCAAAAGACCGTAACGCACCGCCCCAAACCGCCCTACGGGAGGGGGCGGAACTTCATTCGCCCTCACACATGTTTCTCGGACTTGCGCTCCGCTCCCCCGTCCTTTTTTACTCGGAGCAAAAATCGCTCCGATTCTCCAGATCAGCGTGCCCCTCACCCCTCAAACTGTTCAATTCCTCTAGCGATTGCTTCTGCAATCTTATCAAGGAACGCATCGCTCAAAAGCATTTGTTCTTCCCTTGCATTTGTCATAAAAAGACACTCTACGAGCGCACTTGGCATCGTCGACTTGCGGTTGACATAGAGCCTTGAATCAAAAATGCCGCGGTCGGTCACATCGGCCGTCTGCATGAGCTCCTTTTGAAGCGCATCTGCCAGTTTCTTGTCATACGGAGTCTTTGGCGTGTAATACGTAGAATAACCACCGACGCTTCGATCCGTACTTGCATTGCAGTGGATGCTCAAAAATAGGTCAGATCCGGACTTTTCAGCTACATCCACCCTTGCCTGGAGCTCTTGCTGATCTGTTGCAGTCGGGCCATAGACATCCCGGTCACTATACCGAGTCAGATAAACGACCGCCCCCTTTTGTTCAAGGAGCTTCTTGACACGCAGGGCAAGCGGCAAAGTTACTTCCTTTTCCTTGAGCCCGCTTTCAAGCCCATGGGTACCAGGGTCCGAACCGCCATGACCAGGATCAAGGGTGATGCGTTTGCCCTTAAGGCCGCCTCCCACACGATATCCTCGCTCAAATACAGGGGCGACATCAATGACGATGCGGTAAGGTCGTTTTGTAGCAGGATCAGCCTTCAAAGCAAAAACCTTGAAATCAGCGCGCGTCGGATTTTCATCCGTATGAATATGAATCAGCGTGCCCTTTGGTGTCTTTTGCAAACGAACCGTTTTCACATGGGTGGATTCACGAGGATGATAAATAGGGACAATGGATGGATCCAGCGTTCCCTTAACAAAAATATGGGCCTCCCCCTCTAAAATCTTGGTCTTATATGGAAGTGCCTGATCCGATTCAATGACAACCCGCAGCTGGCCTTCCTGATTGACACCATAGGAGACTCCTTCAATATGTCCCGCTGCCTCTGCCCTACCTAAAAAACAAAATGCCATCAAAAATAAAACGATCCATTTCCTCAATTGATTCAGCTCCTAACTTGCAAATAGTTCGCATTCGCATTTTATTATAGTTAGGCAGTCCAAACCTGTCAATGAAAAAATCGAAAATCATGATCCCTATCTTGTACTGAAATCGTCCCATTTTAGTCTTTTCCCTATTTCCACATACTAAGTAAACGAAAAAAGACCAGAGAACAAAGAGAAAACGCCGGACCCAAACCGCCTCCTTACGGGGGAACGGGTCCGAATGAAACTCGCCCTCACACATGTTTCTCGACTTTCGCTCCGCTTCAAAAGCGATCTTCGAAACTCCGGGCGAATCTGCCTCACTGCCGTTCGTATGGAGACGTCACTGCCGTTCCTCATCCACCACCAAAACCGGGAAATTTTAATGATAAATGCTTATGGAAACTTCCCGGTTTCGGTCCCCCGCCCTGGTGGGGCGGATCGACTCTACGAGTCGAGCTCAGAGGCAAAACACGAAGACGGACAGTGCTTAAAAGAAGGTAATCGTTTCTTAATTTCATTGTAATCATAATCATATGGATGAAATGGTAAAAGATCCTATCGGATAAATATCACGCTATTTCAGCAAAACTAAAGAAAAGAATTCAACCTACAAAAAGCCCTGAACCGAACTCATGTCTACGTTCGGTTCAGGCCTCACGATACGGTCTTTTTGCCAGAGATCAGGAGTGACCTTATATATCTACTCCAACGGCTTTACTGAAGGCTGCAGCAATAAAACCAAGGTGTTAAAACGGATCTCATTTGGTCTGCGCAATTTTGAGCGCTTTCGTAATAGGATCTTGTACATCAATACCCGCAACGAAAAAGGACACGCACTGTCTTCAGTGCATGTCCTCTCCAGGAGTGCATAGACACTTTAGCACCCCAAAATTTAACAAAGAATCCCTTTTTATTCTGCAAGGATAGGTTATATCTCGAAACACCTCCTTACTTTTTCAAATCTAGTTCCTATCCATTTCTTTATTTCCTTGCAACAAGCACTTTTTTCACTAATGGCCACAGCACTGTAACAACAATTAGCAACATCAACCCAATACAGATTGGCCTACCCAAATAGTATCCAATCGGATCTCCTTTAGCCATGACCAGAGAAAGCATTAATCCTCTTTCAGCAGTCTCACCTAAAATCAATCCTAAAATTAATGCAGCAGCAGAGAAATCAAACTTGTTCATAAAATAACCTAAAAATCCAAAGAATAAGGTTACAAAAACATCAAACATAGAAGCATTGATTGCGTATGATCCAATCAATGCTAATGATACAACAACAGGCATCAAGATAGAATTAGGGATTTTAGTCACATTAACAACATGTTTCGCAATCAGAAGTCCTACAATAACCATCAAAATATTAGATACTGCAAAACCGGCCAATATCGAGTAGGTTATTTCTGCTTGTGTGGTAAATAACCGATTACCCGGTACTAATCCCTGGATTAATAAACCTCCTAAAATAATGGCTGCATTGGGCGATCCCGGAATAGACAATGTCATCAATGGAATCATTGAACCACCAGTAACAGCATTATTGCCCGTCTCGCAGGCACATAGCCCCTCCAAAGATCCATTCCCGAAAAGCTCTTTATGCTTGGATCTCTTTTTGGCTTGGTCATAGGCAATCCATGATCCAATGTTGCCACCTGCACCAGGCAAAATGCCGACAACAATACCAATGATGGATGAAATAAGCATATTTACGACATAATCTTTCATTTCCATCAAAGTAGGCAGCATCTTTGAGCCAAGAGAAGAATTATTTTGCTCTAAAAGGGACATATTTGCGTGCTTGTAGTCTTCACAGTTCTCTAGCACTTGAGGTATCGTAAAAAGCCCAATTAATGCAGGAACCATCTGAATACCATTCATTAGATAATCAGAGCCAAAAGTAAATCGTAAGACCCCTGTAATATTATCCGTTCCGATAGTTCCTAAAAATAACCCCACTCCACCCATCAAGAGACCTTTTAACATGGATTTCCCTGCTAAGGACCCGATTACAGTTAACCCAAAAACAGCAATTAAAAAGCTTTCTGGTTCACTAAATTTTAAGCTTACCATTGCAAGAGGTGGGGCTACAAGTAATAATGCGATTGCGCTCAAAAATCCACCAACACCAGATGATAACATCGACATACTAACCGCTTCTAGTCCACGGCCTTGTTTGGTAAGAGGATAGCCTTCCATAGCGGTAGCGGCATTTGCAGGCGTGCCAGGCGTATGAAGAAGTATTGCTGAAATTGATCCCCCCGTCATTGCCGATGTATAGATAGCCATCAACATAACAAGAGCAGCAACAGGTTCCATTGAATAGGTAATTGGCAAAAGTAACGCAATTGCCATTCCCCCACTCAATCCCGGCATAGCCCCTACAATCATTCCTCCTACAACACCTACTATTAATCCTACAATAGATTGGAAGGATAGTAAGTTTGATATGATAGTTCCGATCATTCTAACCCCTCCAATCTTTATCCTGGCATGCTAAGCTGCAATTGCGATACAAACAGCAAATAGACAAATGCCTCTAGGCCGAATGTTATAGCAAATAACCAAGTTAACTTTCTTTGTCCCAATATAATCATACCCGCGGGTACAAAAATTGTTGTCGAAATAAAATAACCAGTAAATGACATTACTATGGCATACAAGGTCATAACTAACAAAGCAATCATGGCAGGTCCATAGTGATGGGCCATTTCACCTGATTGAAGATTTCCAAGCCTAAGACCTCTTAGTATTAGTACAACTGACAAGGAAAGACAAAACAGAAGAACTCCCTTAGGCCACACAGCAGAGTCTGGATTATGAAATGAACCAGTCACACGGTAGAAATATACAAATATGGCTGCCAGGAGAGAACCGATAACTACATCTGCATTGATCCTATTCATCTCACAATCCATCCTCCTTCTCTCTTATTTATTCCAACCAAGAATATCAGCAAAAGACTTCATAGCGTTTTCGCGTTCCTTTGCATATGAAGTATATTCATTTGTATCCATATAGTTGACTTCCTGTCCTAACGCTTCCATTTTCTTTACAAATTCCGGATTTGAAATAGCTTTTTTCATAGCCTCATTCCACTTTTTCACAATTTCTTTATCAGTTCCGGCTTTCAATGCAAAACCTCTATCAGAAGGACTGATAACATTCAGTCCAGACATCATTTCATTAAATGTAGGCACATCTGGAAGAAGTTTTGAACGTTTGGGAGCGAACACACAAAGGACCTTAACTTCTTTATCTTTGTAGGCCTGCATTACGTCCCCAACAGAACCCCAACCTACATCAACATGACCACCTAGCAAGGCAGAATAAGTATCACTCCACCCAGTTTGATGCACATATTTCAATTTTAGACCAGGAATGGAACGGTTCAGATTAACTGCGACAAGATGTTTATTAGTACCAACACCATTATCGCCTGCCAAGACCTCATTATTCTTAGCATATTCAACAAACTCTTTTACGCTATTAAATCTCGTATCCTTTCTATTCACTACCATACAGTCATAATCACTAATTTCATTTGCAAGGAAAATGAAACTATCCATTTTTTCGCTGCGTTTTTGCTGCGGGTCCATATACCCGGAATATACAGTTGGAATATTCATCTGAGCAATCGTATACCCATCAGCGGGCGCCTGAAGCAGGTCTTTCCATGCAATCCACCCATTTGCTCCTTTGGTATTGACAACGGTCGTTTTTACGCCAAGTTCCTTTTCAAGATAAGGCATTAAAGTTCTTGCAGCAAGATCCGATCCACCACCTGCACTCCACGGAACAATCACTTTAATTTGCTTATTAGGCCAATTAGCAGCTCCAGATTTAGTGTCTTTAGAATCCTTCCCGCCACACCCTGTCAAAGCAATGCATAGTGCACCAAGCAATGCCGCAGTCAACTTCAACTGTCTTTTCATCACAATACCTCCTTAGTTAATCCTGATACGGTTCCCCTAAAAACGAATTCATCAATTTCCCTAACAAAAGTAGCTTCTTGGGTTTTATAGGATTTTTCGCCTTCAAAAGAATGAAGCGCCACAATATGAACGATTTCTTCTGGTAAGCCTTCACTTGCGACTAGAATAGCCCCCGAAATTGGATGTCTTAGCAGCTCCTTTTTATGTCGATTTACAGGTTTCCCATCAAGCAACGTATATTCCAAAAATTTACCTACATCATGAAGAAGAGCTCCCGCAACGATATAATCTCTATTTAATGGGACTCCATTTTGAGTGTAGAAATCATCAAGAATCTCATAAGCGTTGATACAGGCTTGCGTGACTTTTCTAATATGCGTAATTAAATTACAAGGGCATCCTTTCCAATTAACAGTGACGGGTGCTTTGTCAATAGTGTCAGTTGTCCATCCTCCTATATTAATTCCCTTCACCAACGCGGAACATGTCAGTTTCCTAATCGTCTCATCTTGAATCTGATATAATTCAGAAAACAACTCATATACATTTTTTTCATCCATCATACCAACCCCCGATTATCCCAAAAGAAATATTTTGAAAATTATGCTTTCTCATGGTTATTTTATCTAAAAAGGCTACCATTATAAAACAGTTTTTATTTATAATTCCCACAGTATTCTATTGTTATAAGGTTTCAAATTAATAATACTCTATTATTACAAGAAACTTTTTTTAGTTGACGCACCGAATTCAGCTAAGCGATATACTGTTCCACGAAAACAGCTTGTAATTCCCCCCATGCAATTTCACTTCTATATTTTGTTTCTTCACGGAAATTTGTGGGGTCATGGACAAATAGATATTGAAAAAGGACATCAAATTCTCCAAAATATAAGGTGGCTAAACCAAAGTAAAGGAGAATTGAGATGTCCTCTATTTAGTACATTATTCAAGCAGATCTGTTTTGTCAAGACCCCGATTATCTTATTTGGCTCCCCGAAGATCCTTTAGACGATTCCACGGCATGGGTGGTCACCAGTCAGAAACGCTATACCGATTTTCTCTGCCCTCACTGCGGAGAGCCGATGCATGTCTATGGCACGTACCGACCCCGCCTAAGGACGGTGCCTATGCAGCCGAATGCCCGGTGCACTGTCCTTTTCGAGGGGCACCGCTTCCGGTGCCCTTGCTGTCAGGAAACGATTACGGAACTCAATCCGTACGATGTCCTGGAACGAGAATCACCAAGCGGGCCGCTGTGTGAATCAAATCACTGCTTTCCCAGAGACTTACGATTACCGGCGTGCAGAAGATAACGGGCATCCATTAGGACACCATTCGCCAAGCTGAAGGAAAAGCGAATCGACGGTCTGGTAAACCATGCCAAATACTCTATTGACACAGGTCGATTCGAAGGATACAACAAGATTAAAGCTGACAAACGCAATGCATATGGGTACAAGAACGACCGGTACTTTTTTACCTTGATTCGGAACCTGTCTGTACCTACGTATGATTTGGCATCCCACAAAAATACGTGAATAAACTATATTTTAACTGATCATAACTCTAGCGAACATTAACAAAACTGGCTTCAATATGCTACTTCAATCGAAGGTACGCCGTTTTATCGGAATTTGCTATTAAAGTTTGCGAAGTAAGGTTGAAACCGATACTCTCGAAAGGAGGGACGCATCGGTTTCTTATATCTGAACTCAATAATTTAGTTCTTTACAACAGATATACTACTTATAAGCTACGACCATCGAGACTTCCACTGGCGCATCTTTAGGAAGTCCCGCCATACCAAGAGCTGCCCTAGGTCCAATACCAGCCTTACCTAATTCATTGGCAAGATAACTAGACGCAAAATCTGCCAATGCGGTATGATCAATAAATCCTGGTTCAGCATTAACATACACAATTAACTGCATGACCTGAATAAGTGCTTCATCCTGCGCTAGAGTGTTCTTAGCCGCCACAAGAGCATTCTTTGTCGCTTGCTCAACAGCTTCTTTATAAAAATCAAGGGGTTTATCCTTTTCTACTTTCCCAACAAGAATTAACGTACCATCCCTTCGCGGCGTCATACCAGCAGTAAAAATAAAGCCTCCATGTTTTACAGCAGGAATATATTTACCTTGTGGTACAGGATTCTTGATCATATGAACTGCGACCTCCTTAGCGATATACTATTAATAAAATGAGTTCAGATAATATGAGCATTTTTTAGATAGAACAGTAGATTCAGCAGAATTTTCTATCATTTTATTTCACTTTGTTTTGAGAGAAGAAAAATCTTCTCTCAAAACATTCGCAATTATATTTGCAATAGGAAGTTATAATCACACCAAATTCATTTCCGTTATATCACAGTACTTCTTCAAAAAGTCAATTCGTGTTCCTTGAATCTTATCTACACCAAGCTCGGAAATTGCTGCCTGAAAATCTTCAATTAGGGAAACTAACAGTGTTTTTGCTTCCATTGCTGAATTTACCATCAAATCACTTAATAACTCCTGTGCTTCTTTCTTTTTCCCGCCTGCAATAAGCTTAATTGCTTTTTTCTCTGCATCTTCAGCCTTTTTGTTAATCTTATTTTCCAGAGCATACAATTTTTGATGAGCCACGGGAGAAAAACGGGCTTCATCCATGCCAATAAGTTTATCCAATCGATCAGTCAACCACCACAATGATTCAGAATCAAATTTTCCTTCTCCCTTTGTCATCAACTCTGGCAGCTTAATCCCAGGATAAACTGGTAGATAGATTGAACAGCAAGGCTGACAAAATGCATTTCGCACTACAGGGCCAAGACCATCTCGATAATAAGCAAGCATCGAGGCTCCTGTTTGACTAGCTTCCCAAGTGAGTGCATGACGGCAAACAGTTGGAAAATAACCTGAGGCAGCGCCATATCTTGGCTTAAGAATTGGATCATCTTCATAATGATCTCTGAAAATACGCTTCAAACTTTCAAATGTGTGCTTTTCATATTGATGAGCAAGCTGATTAACCCGTCTCCACCTTGGAATAGCCAGCGTTTGGGCTGGAATATTAGCCATATAAGCTTTAGCAAAATTAAAAGGTTCATCAGGGAAAAGCCATCTATTCTTTCTGGCATGGCTTTCCAAATCTGGACTGGCAAGGTCAAATACAGTTTCCACAGAGTAGCAATTTCCTATATTAAACATGCCTGTTTTAACAAGTTTGGCAACCCACCTTCTTCCCGCGGTTTCGAGAATCCAGATTTCTTTTTCGTCCATAATGATATATGAATTCTCATATCTTGCATCGAATAAAGCATTGGCATTATGGTTTTGCCCATATTCTTCCAGAAGGCTAACGATAACTTGAAGGGCTTCTTTGGCTGTTGCACCACGTTCCAAACCGAGTCTTAGCAGATCCATTCCCAATAGGCCATCATGCTTTTCAAGATTTCTATCTTTACTGTTTTCTGCTTCGTTTCCTATGATGACGCCTTTTTCATTTAAGCCCATTTCAAAGCCCCAGATCCAATAGGGCTTTGAACCAAGAACACCATAAGTATATTCGGCTTGAGGAATAATTGTTCCTGTGCAGTCAAGTCTTTCGCCTTTCTCATGGTGAGCCCCGGGTATCCAAATTAACGGCTGACATTCCCCGATTGGTCTATCACTGTTTTTAGCAAACATATTACTGCCATAGGCACTGGCATCTTTTGCCACAGCAAGGGTATCACATGACAGCTTATCCCAGTTATACATCCATACCACTCCTCTATTAGAACGGTCCATATCCAGTCATCACAGCATAGTATAAGAATGCAAGCTGCATTACAAAGAAGAAAATCTGAAGAGGAATAATGAATTTATACCAAATCTTCAAAGGAACTTTACCCAAGCTGCAGTAAATTAACAACGTTCCGTTTGTGAACCAAAGCGTATTAGAAATACCATCACCAAATTGGAAAGCTAGGACAGCTGTTTGACGAGTAATTCCAAGCATATCAGAAAGAGGAATCATAATAGGCATAACAGCCATGGCCTGTCCAGAACCTGATGGAATCAGCGCATTGATAAAGAAGTTGATAACAAACATTCCAGAAGCGGAAACAAAGGCAGAGGCTTCTCCCATAAAACTAGCGAGATAATAGACAAGCGGGTCAACAAGACTGCCTTGGTTCATTACCCACTGAATACTGCGGGCTACACCAATGATTAGAGCGCCTGGAAAAGCTGCTTTCGCACCTGCAATCAAAGTATTAACCGTATCCACAGCACTCATCCGATTGCTAATTGCAACGATAATACCACCAAATAGGAATACTGCGGCCATTTGATTAAGGCCCCATTTCAATTTCAGGAGTCCATAGATTGTTGCAATAAAGCATGCAACCATAATCAACAGCGAAATCATTTTTATTGTATCCATCCGAACATTTTCATCGATAGGGATACATAAGTCACTGGTATCAATATCTTTCATAAGGCTCTTTGTTGGATCTTTCTTTATTTTTGCAGCATACCTAAGAACCCAGAATAAGCTTGCTCCAGTAACGCAAACAAGCACCAGCATACGTAATTCCCAACCCGAAAACATGGGCAATCCGGCAATCGTATCTGAAATAGCTACTGTGTAAATATTAAAGGGCGCTACTGCAAAAGTAACCAAACATGCAAACCCAGAAATAGCCATGCCAACTAAGGAATCATATCCTAAAGATATGCAGAGTGAAACGATGATTGGGACAAACGGAATAATTTGCTCGCTCCACCCCAAAATTCCACCTATTACAGAAAATACAATCATGATAAGAGCAATAATTGCTTGGCTACCTATTTTATTGGATAACGAAAGAATTGATTTTATTGCTGCACCGATTGCTCCCGTCTTATTATAGATTTCAACGACCCCGCCAATAATCATAACGACAAACATTAAGCTTGCCGCGCCTTCAAGACCAGCAGGAATAGACATAAACATTTGAAGCAGAGATACCGGCGTACGACTGACCGGATGATAGCTATTTGGGATAACAACCTTTAGCCCATTCACTACCTGACGATCAAAAGCCCCCGGAGCAACAATATAAGATGCAATAGTACATAGCACAACAATAGACACTAGTACAATAAATGGATTAAAGCTATATTGTTTTTCTTGCTCCTTACCTTCCACAATCATCACTTCCTTTTCTTTCTATGACACCAACTTCTTCACTGTACTCTTTATTGTATAATTACGCAATAACAATGCCTTTTTTAAAAAGGATTCTCCTTACGCTAGAAGCAGCTGAGACAGGTGTATAAGCACCCGTAACACCAGATCCGGGCGTACTTAAAACATCGATAGCAAAACGGCAGCCATCTGCTTCAATCTCAATTTTGTGCGTATTTCCTGCAACATCAGGATCCGACACAATTTTAGAAACCGTGCGTTCAAAACCAAGACCAGCAAGCGCAAGCCCGGCATGAACATTAACGTTCCGCGGATAAGCTTTGCATGCTCCACGAGTCGGTCCTTCATAAAGGACGGTCCGTTCTTTATCCTCACGGCCTAAGTTCTTCGGTTTTTTAGTAGTGGTGATGGTTACTTTTTGCAGGACCTTTCTTCCGTCAAAGACGCCATCTAGGCCAAGAATAGCACCATGCGGAATATAGAAGGTATGATGATATTCATCGCACAAGGCATCCACCATTTCCTTAAATCCTTCTTCAGCAAATGCTGTCGTAGAAAACGCCATCATGTCCGTGTATTTTAAAATAATAGGTGCGAGCGCTATAACACTTTTTGAAATGGCAGCTTCAACAACTAAATCTACTCCTTGCTTGCATTTTTTCTCCATCTCTTCCGTTGAAAATATCCACAGCTTCTTCACTTCGTTCAAATCAGGTTCTTTTACATCAAAGATAAAAGCAATCTCAGCATCATTTTTGATATCTTCATAAATATGCTGTCCAATCGTTCCGAAACCAATCAAACCAATTTTTTTCATAATTTGCCCCTCCGTATAAAAATAGAAAAACATTTTTTTCAGTTACTACTCTTCTTTATCCAAATTAAGCATTGTATTATAAAGTACACGCACACCGTTATCCAAATCCTTCTCCTCAGTCCATTCCTCACCACAGTGGCTCAATCCATTTTTACTGGGAACAAAAATCATTCCTACAGGAACACGATGACCCATAGGATTAGCATCGTGCCCTGCACCACTCGGCATCACTGCCGAAGTAACGCCGCTGTCTTCACAGCTTTTTTCAATAACCTGCATTAAATGCCCATCACAAGGAACAGAACCCTTATCTACAGTCTTTTCAAAAGTAAAGGATACTTCGTTATTTTTATCAGCATATTGCTTTATTTCTTTTATAAGCCTATCTGTCTTTGCCGAATCCATATGTCTCATTTCAAAAGTACATTCTACTTTTCCCGGGATAACATTTGCTGATCCAGGATAACATTGGATAGTACCTACTGTAAAAACAAGTGTATCATCAATTTCTCGGCATATTTTGTCCCCTTCTGCAATTAATTTGGCCATGGCAACCATCGCATCCTTGCGATTCTTCATCATCGTAGTTCCCGCATGATTGCTTGCACCAATGGCAGTGACTTTAAAACGCACAATTCCAACAATTCCACTAACAACACCAACATCAAGATGCTCATTATACAAACGGTCACCTTGTTCAATATGCAGCTCAAGATAGCACTTAACATTTTTAAGCTCTCTTTGGCAAGCTAGAATTTCTTCTGGAGTATGCCCGTATTTTTCAATTGCCTCTTTAAATCCAGGTTGCTTTACATCTACAAGACCTGTAATTGCACGGGACCCAAACGTGCCTCCGATTGGGTTTGATTCCTCGGCGTTAAATCCATAAATTTCCAAAGGATGCTCTAATTCAATTTGATTGTCCTTGAGTCTGCGCAGGACTTCCAATGCGCCAGCAACACCGTATGCACCGTCAAATAGACCTCCATGAGGAACTGTATCTAAATGAGAGCCTATGATAATACTCTTTTTTGATGGATTTTTCCCCTTATAAAAGCCATGAATATTTCCAGCTGCATCACTTGAAGTCTCCATACCTAGCTGTTTCATCACTTCTTGGACAGCATTAAAAGCCTGAAAATACTCTTTGCTGTAACATCCGCGAGTATACGACCCATCAGGATTTTTGCCAAAATCACCAATTTTTAGGAGCATTTCCTTTATCTTATTCATCTGGAACAGCCTCACTCTCTGTTAGTTAAAACAGGATGGCAACAGATAAAATTGCCATCCTGTTTTCAAGTTACTTAGAGACTGGTCTAACGAATTCGCCCCATCCGGAGGCAGATTCATCAACGACCCCATTCTCCATAACGACACGACCGCGTACGAGGGTATAATCTACAGAGCATGCTAATTTCCAGCCATCATATACCTTGGCAATTTCTTTAGCATGGCTGTAATTCTTATGCCAGTCTACTGTGGTTTCTTTGTTCAAATCAATGATAGCAAGATCCGCATCAGCGCCTGCAGAAATGGTTCCTTTCTGTGGGAAGATATTGAAGCACTTCGCCGGATTTACCGAAAGAAGTTCAACAACTTTTTCTAATGAGATGCGGCCTTTCTGAGCTTCATTTACCATGAGCGGCAGTCTCAGGTCTACACCAGGGAAACCTGATGTTGCCTTGAAAATATCTGATTTTCCTCGCTCCTTTTCTTCCACAAGAAATGGACTATGGTCGGAACCAATGAAGTCTACCGTTCCATCTAACACATATTTCCACAATCCTTGCACTTCTTCAAGACTGCGCAACGCAGGATTACACTTTGCATAAGGACCAAACTTCTTAACATCTTCTTCAGTCAGCAAAAGATAATGCGGACAAGTTTCAACAAAAACCTTCTGCCCTTTTAGTTTTGCTTGCTTTGCAAGTTCCATTGCCCCACATGTAGAAACATGTACTAATTCGATAGGGCAACCAGTTTCTTCACCAAATCGAAGCATTTTAGCAATTGCTTCGATTTCGGTAATCGGAGGTCTGGATTCACAATGGGCTATGTAGTCAGTTCTACCTTCGGCCCTGAGTTTTGCAATATTGCCAGTAATAAGTTCGTTATCTTCTGCATGAGCAGCCAAACAAATTCCAGTTTTTGCCACTTCTTTCATAACATCCATCAACTGTGAATTTGTTGCTGAAGTAAGTCCGTCAAACTCTAATTCCCGTCCTTCAGGAGCCTGATGCAAAAACGTTTTATATGCAATAACCCCTTCTTTAGATAGAGGCACAATATCCTGTGTATACTCACCACCTGCTGCCCCAAAGAAGCAATAATCTACAGTACTTCCGGCTTTAGCTAGATTCATACGATTGTGCAGAATCTTTGCATTATGTTGCGGGGGAATCGAAATTGGATGTTCAAAATATGTCGTACAACCGCCTGCTGCAGCTGCGCGGCTTTCCGTAATAAACGTGCCTCGTTCAGCATGCCCCGGATCACGGATATGCATATGTGTATCAATGTTGCCAGGCAGAACATGTTTCCCTTTTGCATCGATTACCTTTGCCGCCTCAGGCAATGCCCCAGGCTCACTGATTAAAGCAAACTTACCATCTTTAATCCCAATGTCAGCCTTTCTAAAGGCGCCTTCAATGAAAACATCTCCGTTAACCACTGCAAGATCTAACATAGAAACCATTCCTTTCTACACAATCGACTAATTCTTTAATTTGTAGTAACATGCTAACCCACTAGCGAGTATTAGTGCACATGCGACGCCATCAAGAACCGGAACATGAAGTTTCTGCTCTATATACGCATCAGCACCTGCATAATTAGCACATCCTAAAACAATCACATCAACTCCAAACTCTTGAAGAGCTCTCTCTGCAGCCAAGAGCAAATCCTCATTAGAGTCACTTTTTGTTACTTGTATTGTTTTAAGTAGATCATCGCAATGATATTTATGCGCTAGTGCTATCTTTTTAGAGATAGATTTAAGAGATGGAGAGATAACTGCAAATCCATTTCCCATCATACTAGCAAACTTCATTGACGATTCACCTATTCCAACGACCGGTTTCGAAGTGATTTCTCTTATCAAATCAAGATTTGGATCAGAATGACAAGCAATTACATAAGCATCATAGATACCTGCGGTACTCTTTACTGCATTGACCATTTCTTCAATGGAGACAGTTTGCTCTTCATATGAGCAAACTAATTTAGGAGCTGATTTCATATGAATGACATCAACATCGACACCTGGTAACGATAATGCTTTCGCCTTCTCAGCCATTATGGCATCTGTATGCGTGTCACTATTAGGGTTTATTATAAGAATTTTCATGGTTATCGCATCCTAAGCGTTACATCTTTTTGGTGTAGGCATCCCATACATCAGGGGAAACCTGCGCCTTGATTTTATCCCATTCAGGCTTTACACGGTCCTTGAAGGCTTTCTGTTCTTCAGGAGTGAGTTTTACAAAAGTACATCCATATTTCTCAATTTCACTGCTCCATTTTGCTTCGTTATCCAAAGCATAATTTGTAGCAGCTGCACATGCATCCTGAATTGCTTTATCAAGGATCTTTTTATCATCGTCGGACAAGGAATCATAGAATTTCTGGCTAACTAGCCACTGCTGGGTCTGTTGAAGATGATTGGTCAAAGTAATATATTTTTGTTGTTCATAGAATTTTTGAGAATAAATCAGTTCAATTGGGTTTTCTTGAGCATCTACAGTTTTTTGTTGAAGTGCGGTATAAAGTTCACTAAACGAGAACGGTGTAGGAGTTGCTCCCATATCCTTCCACGCCTCAATATGGTAGTCATTTTGCATAACTCTGAACGTCAACCCTTTTAAATCATCCGGGGTTTTAAGTGGCTTATTTGCAGTAGATTGTCTAAACCCGTGCACACTAAATCCGCCCAAATAGATCCCTGCGTTTTTGTATTTTTCACGCATAGTTTTAAGGAAGTTTTGATCCTTCATGTATTTATTCTTTACTTCCTCAATGTTATCGAAGTTGTAGAATAAATCATAGATTGTTGCATCCTTAACATAGTTTACAATAATCGAATTTGCTAAGCACATCTGAAGATTGCCGTTCTGAACCATCTGAACCAATTCATCATCATTTCCCATCGAATTATTGGGGTAAATATTAACCGTAATCCGTCCTTTTGATTGTTCTTCAAGAGACTTTTTAAGTGCCAAGCAGCCAATCTGTTGTGCAGTTGATTCAGCCCCACCATGCCCAATGCTTATTGCAATATTTTGTCCACCAGTAGCCGATTTATTCTCATTAGATAACCCACCACATCCCGCTAAGCTAAACATTAACATTACGCCAGCTACCAATCCAACTATTTTCTTCAATTTCATCATAATTGCCTCCTTTTTATTTTACGCTCAGTATTTTCGGCAAAAACATTGTAATTTCAGGAATATAGGTTATCAATCCCAGTGCAACTAGAAACATCACAATAAACGGGATTGCATGTTTTGCAATGCGCGTAATAGGAATCTTTGTTAATGAATTTGCTACAAATAAGTTTGTTCCTATCGGCGGCGTTACAAAGCCAATAGCGAGATTTACCGTCATCACAATACCAAAATGAATAGGATCAACACCATATTGCTTAACAATTGGCAACATAATTGGTGCAAGGATAAGAATACAGGGAACGGTATCCATTATCATCCCTGCAAATAAGAGGAATAGATTTATTACCAAAAGTACAACGTATTTGCTTCCAACATGTCCTACAACATAACTTGCAAGCGTTTGAGGGATATTAAGTATTGTCAATACGCGTCCGAATACAATACAAATCGAGAGAATTAGCATAACAGGAGTTGCAGTACGTGCGGTATCCACGAGACAGCTATAGAGTTTCTTCATGTCAATAGCACGATAGACAACGACACCAATAAGCAGAGCATAAACTACTGAAACACATGCTGCTTCAGTCGGGCTCACTATACCACCATATATCCCGCCCAAAATAATGACCGGTGCAAGAAGCGCAAAGAAACTTTCCTTAAAGATTTTTGAAAATCCCAGATTTCTCAGTCTCTTCGTGTTTTCAGCTGTTGTGAGCTTAGTATTATCGCGTTTGATAAAGTACCCTATGATATAAATAATCAAACACAGTGCAATTAAAATACCAGGCGCAAATCCACCAATAAACAAATCTCCAATCGATGCACCCGTTGCTAATCCATAAGTAATAAATGGAATACTTGGTGGAATGATGACTCCCAAACCACCTGCCACAGCAATCATAGCCGTAACAAAATCTCTATCATATCCCAGGTCAGTTAGAAGAGGGATACACATAGTTCCAATTGCAGCGACTGTAGCAGGACCGGAGCCGCAAATAGCCCCATAAAACAAACAAGTAATAACAACAGCTATTGGAAGCCCCGCCGGAATGTCACCAAAAAAGTAGGAGAAAAAATTGAACAACCTATCTGACATTCCACTTTCCGCCATTATACTTGACGATAGCATAAATAAAGGAATAGCCAGCAAAACATAGGAATCCATCCCATTGACCATCGTTTTGGAGAAATAAACAGGATCACAAGCAAAAGAAGGATTTATGAGGTTCACTGACAATGTTGCCCAACCTACACTAAAACCAATTGGTATTCCAACTGCTAGAAACAAGAGAAAGATTGCAAACATTATAGAAGTCATTAAACCCTCCCGTCCTTTCTCTTTGTGAAGTATAGAACAAGCTTTTGAATAATGCGAATAACACTTAAACACAATCCCAAGAATAGTGATCCATATACATACTCCATAGGGAGATGTAGTCCAGCCGAAATTTGATGCCGCATGTTAACTTGTTGCAGTACCTTATACGAAGCTGGAAGCAAATAAAGTACAAACAGGGTTGTAACTATAAACTGAATTTTATTGAAAATAGGAACCACCTTAGGATATAAAGTTTCAATGATGTTTACTCGAATATGAGTATCATTTTTAATACCATAACTGATACCCAAAAATACAAACCAAATAAATAAGTACCGTGTGGCTTCTTCTGACCATGTTAGAGGAGATTTAACAACATATCGAAAGAACACATGAACAGCCATCATAATGACAACTCCCGACAAAGAAATTGCCATCAGTAATTCTTCCACATGCTTATCAATAGCAGTTAATATCTTTTTCAATCTCAACCACCCCGCTTAAGCTTTTCTATAGCGTTCCATTACCTTTAATACACGATCGATTGCATCAATGGCTTTATCATGATCCTGCGAAAAATTAACACGGAAGTTCAGAGTAAACTGAGGCCCAAACTCTGTACCAGGCGTGATAACAACCCCCGTCAATTTACGAACGATCTTCGCAAAATCACTGATGGAAACGTCCAGCGGTGGAAGCTGTGGGAAGATATAGCTGCCGCCTTCCGTTTTTCTTACCTTACAGCCTTCATGAGATCGTACAAGTGCCACCAAATCATCACGAATGCGCTGATGTTCAGCAACTCGCTCCTTCATGAATCCCTTCGGTTCATTAAACCAACCGTTGAGGACATACTGGGAATAGCCTGGGGCACGAAGCGTCACGATGGCTTGCAGTTTTTCCATACGGTCAATAATCCATTTCGTGCCAAACGCCGTACCGAGACGGAAACCACTCAAAGACTCCGTTTTAGAAGGTCCCATGATTGTCAGCATATCATCAGGACGATTGTCCAACGCTCTCAGATGAGTGTAGGGATGATTATCAAAAACTTGCCTCGAATAAAGTTCGTCAACGAGAAGAATAACATTATACTTTTTAGCAAGTGCTGCGATGCCTTCAATTTCTTCTTTGGAATAAATGACGCCCGTAGGATTGTTCGGGTTGGAGAAGAGGAAAAGTTTGACCCCTTGCTTAAAGGATTCTTCCAAGTCTTTAAGATTGACGCCAGCGCAGGCATCCTGACTCAGATAATCGAGCTTGACCGGTACAAGTTCTCCTTCAAAAAACTCTACAAGTTTCCGGTTATCGAAGTAGTCAGGTTCTACGATAGCAACCTTGTCACCACGTCCAACAAGGCAGCCTAGTGCCAAGAACAGTGCACCCTGCGTTCCAGGTGTAATAATCAGTTCACTATCTGGATCAATGGGTGCCCCCGTAAATTTAGCAAGCTTTTCCGCCACAACATAGCGGGGTCCCTTCCCGCCACGATATTCTGTATAGGCAACGCACCCGCCCTTCTTGAACCCCTCTACAAAAAGGTCTAACGACCCTGGAGTCGGGATATGGGCATCAACATCTCCATGAGAAAAGTTAACTTCTGGACCTTGCAGAGGTTCCCCTCGTAAATCAAGAACGGTTTCTTTCTGAAGAACCTCTTGCCCAGGCGCATTTTCGATTCCCAATCTCATGAATTTTTCAGCAACATTATCCATCATAACAACTCCTCTCAAATATATTTAGTCTAACTTTCTACCCTTATATTAACATTTTAAACAGTATTAATATAATTGTTTAAAATTGACTTTAATATATATTTAAAGTTATAATATTTTTTACTAAAAGCATGATGAAATCTAGCTTTTTTGTATTTTTATTTTAATATTTTTTATAAATTAATTTGTTATTTGAGGGATGTATATGGAAAAAGCAATGGAATATATTTTAAAAGTTCATGAATGTAAGAGTATCTCCAAAGCCGCGGAACAACTTTTTATATCCCAACCAGCATTAAGTAACATTATAAAAAAAGAAGAAGATAAGTACGGGGTTATATTGTTTGATAGAAATTTTAAACCTATCATCTTAACAAAAGACGGTGAAAAATATATTCATTATGCGATGAAGATAAAGTCACTTGAATCAGCATTAAAAAGAGATCTTCGTAAATCCAGCACATCTCTTACCATTGGGAGCTCCGCATTTTTCTGTTCAAATGTTTTACCTGGTCTCATCCATGATTTTTTAAAGAAAACCAAATACAAAACTAAGATTCAAGTGGTAGAAGGGAATGCCAGCACATTGGTTTCTAAATTTAACAGTGGTGATTTAGACTTTGTCATTACAGTAGATTCAAACTACGGAAAGAAGGCTCATTTTACAGAACTAAAAAAAGAATTATTGATTTTAGCAGCTCCTATCCACATGTTTTCCTCTACGTTCATTGTCCATAACGCTATTCCCTCCCCACTCTTAGGAAACCCATACATGATACTGGACCGATCACCAAAATTATCATTAAGAGAATTCATCAAATATCCATTTATATTATTATCAAAGGGTAATGACATGTATTATCGCGCCCATTTAATGTTTCGAAACATTAAATGCCATCCAACCAAAGTTATATACATGGATCAACTACAAAGTGCATACCTAGCTGCAAAGTCAGGACAAGGAATTACTTTCATAAGAGCAGATCTACTTAATTTCATGGATACAAGTGATTTATGCTTTTTCCAGATTGAAGACCCCCTTTCAATAAGAGAAGTAAAATTTTTTTATAAATCTCTTGACTCTTTAAGCGATGCAGGACAAACATTTCTTAATTTTTGTTTAAATGAATTTGCCAGCATTTAAGGGTTAAATTAAATATCCCTAGAGGGCTAAATCCTCCAGGGACATCTAATATGGTTATTTATTATACAGGGAAGAAAATGGGCATTCCTATAATAGCCCAAAGTATAATGAAAATGATAGATATCAGGGAAACAGCCCAACCACCAAAGAGCATAGCCTTAAGACTTTCACTTCTTGCAAGTCCCATCGGCGCAATCATATTTGAGCCTGGATAGATGGACGTCGTAACACGAGACCCGCAAATAAGCGCTAGTGCCCAAACTTCCATGGGAACTTGGGTCGCTTTCAACGCATCAATAAACAAGTCATTCGTAACTTTTAGTTGAGCTACAGCACCACCATTGATTCCAAAAGAACCAACGAGTGTTCCCATAATAACAACCATTGCACGACTTCCTTCTCCTGCTAAGCTAAGGAAAAGGGCTCCTAAGGCTTCGAAGCCACGACCATAGTTGATATATTGAAGCATTACGTCAAGGAGAATAAACAGGAAAAACGTTCCTGCCATAGATCCCATACCCTTAACAAAACTATTAATTGCCTTTGTAAGACCAATACCACTTACAATTGTAATTTCAAGCATCAGTACAAGCATAACAAAAATGGTATACGCAGTGCTCTGTTTTGTCAGCATGCTATAAATCAATAAACCAATGAAACCTAGGGCGAAGGCAATCGTAGTCAATTTTTCACGTTCTGTGATTTCTATCTCTGTAGATTCATCCTCCCCAATCTCATATTTTTCATCATAGGAAGGATTTTTTTGAATTCGGCATCCCACAAAATAAATTACAACTAACCATATAATTCCATATGGAATTGCAGCCCATAACATCATACGACCATAACTTAGACCAGTAATAGCTAGCAACGCAACGGTTGGGCCAGTAAAGGGTCCCCAAATCAATCCGGTTTCACCAGACGATTGGAATAAAGCTGCAACAGTAGCGGGTTTTAATCCTGCGGTTGCCACAACAGGGATAAGAATAGGAGCAACAATAGCGCATCCACCTGCAAGAGTCCCTAAAAATCCACAAATTAAAGTTGTTGTTACAATGACACAAATAATAGCCCTTTTTTCAGTTTTTACACCAATGTACTTTATAATCCATTTAACAAAGGTGTGACTGACATGCGCTTCACTCATTACAGCCCCTAGACCAGCTCCACACATAATTATCAACCCGATAACACCGAGCGTAGAACTAAGTGATTTTGTAACTGTTTTTGCGAACAAAGCTGGTGTCTGACCTGTCAGGAAATATCCTGTAATAACAGCAAGCAATCCAGCAGTGACAGCATGAGCTTTTGGCTTGAATGCAATAACGATATACACTAGCATCGGTATTAAAGCCCATAGCGATTCTTTTGGTATTAAAGCATAATCTCCCAACATCGTTTTCATCTCCTTTTCAAACACCAGACCTCATTCAACGCCCATGTCGAACAAATTCACCTTTTCTAATGCCTGCATCCTCACCATCCTTTAAAACTAAGGTTCCTCCTAATATTACTGCATTGATTCCTTCCGGCTTTTCTAGAGAATCGATATAGGTACTCTTATCTCGAATTGCTTTTTCGTCAAATATAACAATATCAGCGATATAACCTGGTCGTAGTTTTCCACGGTCCTTGAGTCCTAAAATATCAGCTGTTACCCCGGTCGCTTTAGAAACTGCTTTTTCAATACTCATCATATTATGTTCTCTAATAGTTTGGAAAAATCGTGGAAACGTCCCGAAACTTCTCGGGTGAGGATTTGTCGTCATGTAGGAATGATCATAGGTATATGCATATCCATCAGAACCAACTGCAATATATGGTTCTTGCATAATCGTTAGCATATCCTCCTCTGATAGACAAAAGTAGCAACAATCAACACCACCGCCGGCATCAATGAGTAATTTTGCGACTGCAAGAGAAGGCGACAATTGCAAAGTCTCAGCTATTTCATCTAGCCTCTTACCTTCAAATTCCTTATGTTTTCCGCGGTCCCCCACAATCATAACAGCATGTGGTCCACCACGGCGTTCTATTTCTTCCTCAATTTCCGTAAGGAGCCGTTCGTCTGGCACAGTCAAACGTTCGCACATTTTCCCGGAACCACCATCATGTGCCCACTTTGGAACAAGTGCCGATAAGCCTGTTGAGGTAGCCGTGTACGGGTATTGATCACAGGTTACATTAATGCCCTCTGCTCGGGCCTTACGAATTCTTTGTATCAATTTATCAGCTTGGCCCCACTGACTTTTTCCTATAAGTTTTAGATGAGAGATTTCCAAATGCACACCCGTTGCCTTAGCAACCTCAAGCATCTCATCAACGGCTTCAAAAATCTTTGTGCTCTCACTCCTCATATGGACAGTAAGAAGCGCCTCATATTCCTTCAATACTTGAGCCAACGCAACAAATTCATCTATATCACCATATGAACTTGGAGGATAAATGAGCCCCAAAGACATTCCAAATGCGCCTTTTTTTAACTCACGTTCCAGAATTTTACACATTGATTTAATTTGTTCTATGTTGGCCTTACCCATTTCCATACCAACTACACAGCCGCGCAGAGTTCCATGCCCAATCAGCATCCCCATATTTGTATAGGGCAACGTGGCCTCCAAGTGTTGTGCATAATCATTTAAAGTATCATCTTGAAGTGATCCGTCCAGAGGTAACTGAAGTGCAGTTCCGAAGAAATTCGTTAAACGTTCTCTAGATTCGTCCGTGATGGGTAAGCAAGAAATTCCACAGTTACCAGTTATTTCTAAAGTAATACCCTGATATAACTTACTTTTAGCTTCTGCACCTAAAATAAAAGGACATACATCAGAATGTGAATGGATATCAATGAATCCGGGCGCTACAATATGATCTTTCGCATCCAGTATCATTTCTGCCGGTTCATTAAAATCTCCAATCACTGTAATTCGCCCGCCTTTTATACCAATATTCCCATAGTATTCAAGGCATCCTGTCCCATCAACAATTCTACCATTACGAATAACCATATCGAGCATACAAATCCCTCCTTTTTGTTCTCACTCCGATTTATCTTTGCAATAAATCCTAAGTTTTCTTGTAACGTCGTTCTCCTCTTGAAACGTCGCAATGTTGCTTTCAGGGTTTATTTGGCCAAGCACAATCAACAATGCATTTATAACAGCAAACGTCGTAATAAAATAGATTTTCAATTTATTTTTCACAACTAATACATAAGTGGCAGATTTTGCTATTGGTGAAGTTAGTCTATCTGTGATGCTAATGATTTTACATTTTCTTTGATTAAAATAGTCTACAATTTGCTCACTAAATCTTGTATATTTTGGATAACTGATTACTAATAATACATCTTTCTCATCCACATATTGCAAATCAATCGATAAATCTTCATTTCTATTTTCAATCAATCGAACATTCTCTTTAATTCGCTTTAGGGAGAAATATGCATAATAGGCAATTGAGAACGATGATCTAGACCCCAAAATATAGATATTTTGCGCCTTATTAAGTACCTGTGCTGATAAATAAATCTTTTCATTCAGAGAATTACTATACAGAGAATCAAGAGCAGCCTTCGCATCACCAATTTGATCCAATAGTACATTTTGCTTGGAATCTGAAAGAATATATGATTGATACTCAGTAATCGGCGTAATTTCTGCTTTTGCAAGAGACTCAAGTTCTTTTTGAAAAGAAACATAAGAAGAATATCCAAATCTTCTCACAAATCTTGTAATGGTTGCTGTACTAACGGCTGCATTCTCACTTAATTCACGTATGCCCATAAAGGATACATCTACATAATTATTTAGGATATAATCAGCAACCTTACGGTGTTGCTTTGATAAATTTGAGTAGGATTCTCGAATGACAGCTAAAATCATGATGTGTCCTTTCTTAAAAAATATATGGAAAAAATTTCTTTCTTTATTGTACTAACTCACTGCATTATTTGTCAAATTATTTTCATTATGAAAATAATAATAAAAAATATTTTACATTTTTTGTGTAAAAAGCGGAAAATGATGACGTTTTTAATCAAATTATGAAAAATTTCACCCGTCAAATTTTCACTTTTTTACAGTTAAAATATGAATTATCTCACCTGCTGTATCAAAATTAGACCTATCTTATTTTGATAGAAAATCAAAATAAGATAGGTCTAATCATTTAGCTCTGACTGTTAAGTTTATAAGTTTTAGCGAACGAATTTAAATTAAAGATTCATTCAACTCGCCTATGCTATCTTCGCTTCAAATTCAAAAAGTAAATCTAAGGAATCCAAAAATGATCGTCGCAACAACGGTCATACCAAAACCAATTAAAGATTCATAAGGAAGCACTCTCATTCTTTCGTTGATGCTCATGCGCAAAGTACCCGCACTGATATGGAAGAAGGAACCATGTGGCAAACAATCAAACACACAGCATCCGGTATGAATCATAGCAGCCGCTTGTACTGGTGTTACACCAAAGGAGAGAATTGTCGGCCCAAATACTTGCGAAGCTACGGTTGCGCCGGCTACACAAGACGCTGTTGCTCCACCCATTAAAATACCGGAAAGTGGAGCCAAGATATATCCTGGCATTCCTAAGGCATCTACTGATGTAATCAATAGTTCCTTGAGTGCAGAGTTAGATACGATTCCTGCAATCGTCCCCGTTCCTAAGAGAAGCAGAACAATTCCACTCATTCTAGAAATACCGGTTGTGGCATACTGCAGCATCTTCTTCGTTTGTCCATTAGCGATGGTGCCTACTACTCCGCCCAACGGTAGGGCAAGAATCGGATCAATAGTAATACCTACAATCGGTCTTAACATTAAAAGCACTATTGTAAAAATCGGGCCAATAATGGCTTTACTAAAAGGAGGAAGTCCTTCTTCACCTTGCGGTACTTCCAGTGAAGATTCATCAACTTTCTCACCATACTCCTTTAACATCAATACAAATATGTAAGTTATGGCAAGTCCGACTAGCGCAGGAATAAATCCAGCCATAATAACCGAAGTCATTGGAAGTCCAAGGTTTTCTGAAAGTGCAATGGTATTAGGATTCGGAGAAACAACATTACCAGCGTGAATACCGCCAATCAGTGCAATTGATGCAGCCGCCTTGGAGTAATTTGTTCTGCAGGCAATATCCAAGGCAATTGGTGCCACAATAATTACAACAACATCGCCAAAAGTACCTACAGCTTGAAGAACCCAAGCAGCTACAATGATTGCGAGGAGGGAAAACTTCTTACCCATCTTTTTAACGATAAAATGTGCAATTGTCTGCGCCGAACCAGAATCAATCAAGAATCCCGCAAGCATACCTGCGGCAATAATGCGTAGTATGCCAGACGTCATACCACTTGCCCCTTTGACCATAAATCCAATTGTTGAGGCTAGACTTGCTCCACCAACTAATCCACCAACAATTGCGCCTAACATCATTCCATATACTGGTGGAAATTTGTAAATAATCAAAGCAATTGCAACTACTAGGCCAATAACAGCACCCAATGCAGTAATAGTCATAATTGACACCCCTTACAGCAAATCGAGATCCTTTAATAATTTTCGGATCTTTTTATCTTCAGCATCAGTCGCTACGACAAAAGGACTGCTTCCATACTCGTTTTCAATGAGTCCCCTAATTTTCATGGCACGTTTTACAGCAGTCAGAAATGGAGAACAAATTTCAAATAACTCCATCATTCGGTTTACCTTATGCTGCATAATTTCAACATCATGCCAACGCCCTTCATTCAAGGCCTTTGTAAGTGCTACAAAAAGTTCAGGATACATATTGGTAAGACCCCCAATACAACCGCTTCCTCCAGCTAGGTAATTAGGGACAAAGCAGTCATCAAAGCCGCTATAGACCTCAAAATCCGGAAATTCACGATGCATAGTAAGGCACAAATCTCTCGTGTGAGCAAAATTATCAATTGTATCCTTATATCCTTTAAGGTTCGCATATTTTCTTCTGAGACGCAGTGCAATCTCCGGTTTTAAATCATATCCTGTGCATCCAGGAAAGTTATATAAGTAAACAGGGCCATGAATATTTGGTACAATTTGATCATAATAATTTTCAATATTAGCATCGGAGAGTTTAAAATAATACGGACTAATAACAATTACGGCATCTGCCCCTTGCGAAAGTGCAAAGTTCCCCAACTCCACGGATTCAGAAGGAATCATACGAGACGCACCTACGATTACATCCATCTGATGATTAACCGTTTTCAAGGCAAATGCAGCCAGATCCTTTGCTTGGGTAAGGGTGAGGTTAAAAAACTCACCCGTACTCCCCATTAAAACAATACCATCGCTATGATTGCGAATTAAATTTTCATAAACGGACTTGTTGCCGTTATAATCCAGTGATCCATCCTTATTAAAGATTGTCACAACAGCAGTGTAGAACTTTGCCATCGTTTACACCTCTTCATCAGCTATGATTGCGCCTTTATCTGCAGAAGATGCGACTTTGGAATAAAGTCTAAGGTATCCTTTAGGAATGTCTTTATGCGGACGCTTCCAAGAAGCAAAACGTTTCTTAATTTCTTCATCAGAAACATGCAATGTAAGTTTGCCTTCAATAACGTCAATGGAAATTTCATCACCATCTTCAACAATGGCAATAGGACCGCCTTCAGCAGCTTCTGGTGAGATATGTCCTACGAAGCAGCCATTATTCGTGCCTGAGAAACGACCATCTGTAATGAGAGCTGCCTTCTTAGCAAGGCCAACTCCATACATATACTTCATCGCTTTAAACATTTCACGCATACCAGGACCACCCTTAGGGCCCTCATAACGAATTACCACAACATCGCCTTCCTTGATTTTCCCTCCAAGAATGGCCTCCTCTGCCTCTTCTTCGGAGTTGAAGCATTTTGCTTTACCAGTAAAACGATGAAGCTTGGGATCAATTGCACCAGGTTTTGAGATAGCCGTATGAGGCGCCAGGTTTCCTTGCAAGACGGCAATGCCACCAGTTTTAGAGAACGGAGCTTCAACAGTTTTAATAATTTCAGGATTATCAGGGTACTGATAATGGAATCCTTCCAAATTGGCCTTTACAGTTTTTCCAGTGCAGGTAAGGCAAGAGGGATCCAACAAATTGCCTAATCTGGTCATGACTCTAGGAATGCCACCAGCCTTATAGAAGTCTTCCATATCCCATTTAGCAGCAGGATTTACTTTCGCAATCTGAGGTGTAACTTTGTTCAGTTCTCTAAACTCTTCTACAACATTCATATCGAGATCAGCTTCATTAGCAATTGCGGCTAAATGAAGGACTGCATTTGTGGATCCACAAATGGCCATCATAACCTTGATTGCATTCCTCATGGACTCTTTTGTAATAACTTGCCGTGCGTTAATCCCTTTATTAACAAGATCGACAATCTGACGGCCGGCTTTAAAGGATGAGGCAAGTCTTTCACCATATGGAGCAGGAATTAACGCGCTGCCGGGTAGGCTCATACCCAATGCTTCAGACAAGCAGCACATGGAGTTTGCTGTACCAAGGAAAGAACAGGATCCACAACCTGGGCAAGCAGTGTTTTCGAGGCTCTTATATTCATCATTGCTGATTGCACCCGTTGCAACCATGCCCTTAGCTTCATCAATAGAAGTCAGATCCGACTTTCTGCCATCAAATACAATGCCACCAAGCATTGGGCCACCAACACAAACAATAGCAGGAATATCTAGGCGAGCAGCTGCCATCAACATACCAGGAACGATTTTATCACAGGAACACAGGAGAACTATACCATCAAGGCGGTGGGCCTGAACCATAATCTCTACAGAATTAGCAATAATTTCACGAGAAGGAAGAATGAAATTCATTCCAATATGACCTTGTGCGACACCATCGCAACATCCAATAGTTCCAAATTCAACAGCGGTACCGCCGGCACTATAAATTCCTTTTTTCACAAATTCATTTACTTTGTCAAGGTTAAAAGAACCTGGGCAAGCTGTGCTCCAAGAATTAGCAATACCAATCAACGGTTTATGATCCAATTCTTCATCAGCATAACCCATTGCTTTAAATAAGGACCGATAAAACGGTGCATCCTCACCATGCATAATTTCATTACTTCTGTACTTAATTGCCATAATCAATACATCCCCTTTCGTTACACGTGCGTTCTACATTCCCGTTTTTAGTTTTATAATATAGAATGCTGTTCTGCATTTCAAAATATACTCTTTTTTCTTCTTTATGTCAACATATAATTCAGATAATTTTTAATATTGGGGCCTCCCAAATTCCTAGAAAAAAGTATGAAATTATGTTATATTTTCCTTATTAGAATGTGCAAAGCACTCAAATTAATTAACCTATCGATTTCACGGGTATTTTTATTTATACAGATTGGGGATTGAACTCATGCCGACGACTAAGATCATTCAATCAATTGAACGAGCTGCAACAATTCTTGAGTTATTTGATGACAATATTCCTGAGTTGAGTCTAAAGGAAATTTCGCTTAAATCAAATCTAAATAAAAGCACCACTTTTGGTTTGGTCAATACGTTGACAGCTCTCGGGTACCTAGTGCAAAACAAAGATACCCAAAAATATTTTCTAGGACCAAAGATTCTCACCTTAGCTTCTGCCATTAAAATGAATAACGTCTTAATTAGTTTGACTCATCCCTTTTTAGAAGAATTAGCCCAAAAGTATCACGAAACATGTCATTGTGCGATTGATTCTGGCTCTGGGTCTGTTATTTATCTTGATAAGGTCGGGTCTTCGTCCTCATCTATATTAATCACAACTAAAATAGGTATAAAAAATTATATGCATTGCACTGGGATTGGCAAGTGTCTCCTAGCCTATAAATCCGAGAATGAGATCGATCAGCTTTTCAAATTTCCACTTGTTGGAAAAACCTATAACACAATAACGACACGAGAATCTCTCATGAAAGAGTTGACAGTCATTAGAAAGCAAGGGTATGCAATGGATAATGAAGAGATTGAAATTGGCTTATCCTGTGTTGCTGTTCCCGTCTTTCAATCCAAAGATAGTCCAGGTTTTGCCATTAGTGTGGCAGGAGCCACGCCTAGAATCGAAGATAAAGTTGTACATACTGAACTACTGAAAGATTTAAAATCTATTTCAAGCCAACTGTCATATACAATTTTTCATTATAGTTTATAATTTGATTTCATCTCCAATATATAATTAAAAGGAGTTCCTTGAATGCTATCAACATTTAAGGAACTCCTTTTAATTAATTTTTAATAGGTTCCAAATCCAACGATTTCATAAGTTTAATTATTTTCTCTTCTTGCGTTTTTGTTGCTTGTAAAAATGGGACTGTGGAAATATCACTAATTTTAATTCCCCGCAAAACCATGGCTCTTTTAACAATAGGAATAAATGGAGTCCCTATTGAATACAGTTCCATAGCTTTATCAATCTTTTCTTGATAGCTTGCAACTAATTCAAAGTTTTTTTCATTAATGGCCTTTACATAACCACTTAAAACCTCAGGCATAAAATTTGAAAGACCACCAATTGAGCCACAACCACCACTCATAACATTATGAGCAAGAAATTCATCAAAGCCTGAATAGACTTCAAAATTCGGATAATCACTTTTTACCGCTTGAATTAAAGATCTTGTGTGCCCCATTTCAGTAACAGTATCTTTATATCCAATAATATTTTTATGTTTTTTCAATAGATTAAGCACAATATCAGGGCTTAAATCATATCCGTTGCGTTCAGGGAAATTATATAAGAATACGGGACCATGAATCTTACCTACGACGTTGTCATAATAGGACTCAATACTTTCTTTCGTTAGCGCAAAATAATACGGTCCAATGATAACTACACCATCCGCGCCTTTATCTAAAGCGTAGTTAGATAAAGATATTGTATCATCAGCTCTCATGCAGCTAGTGCCAATAAGCAATCTAGTACGACCTTTTACAAAACTAACAGCGGCATCAATCAAATGGCACTTGTCAGAATCATGCATAGAAAAGAATTCTCCAGTACTTCCCATAATAAGAATTCCATCTACACCACCCTCAATGAGAAACTGGTATACATTAATATTGCCCTGAATATCAAGATTTCCTTGTGAATCAAAAACAGTAATAACCGGCGTAATAATTTGTGCCTTATGCAATGTAGGTCCTCCTTTATCCCGCAATCTTTAAAATACCAACAAAAAACACACTTACAAGAACCATAGCAACCCCATTTAACGACTCCCAGAAAATCAACTTCAGACGTTCACTAATTTTCATGCCAATTGTACCTGCACTAACATGGAAAAAAGAGCCATGAGGAAGACCATCAAAAACAAAACTACCACAGTGAGTCATTGCGGCAGCTGCCAATGCGCTTGTACCGCCCGCAACTACGGTAGGTCCAAAAATTTGACTTCCGAGAGTTGTTCCTGCAGTTGAAGATGCAGTTGCTGCCCCCATCAAAGTTCCTGCGATTGGGGCAAGCATGAAACCGGGTAATCCAACGGATTCAATAGCTGCAGTAATTACATCTTTTAGAGCAGAATTTGAAATAATGCCAGCTAGGGTTCCTGTTCCGATTAGTAACATGGCAACGCCACTCATTTTTGCAATTCCGACATCAAAATAGTGTCCAATGTACTTCGCCTTTCTCATTGCTAGCATCCCAGCAATTCCGCCCAAAGGAAGAGCAATTAAAGGGTCGACCGTAACACCAAGGAGAGGTCTAAGCAATAAAAGTGCAATTGTAACCAAAGGTCCTGAAATAGAAGCTGCCAATGTAGGTAATTCCTCATCTACTCCAGCGCTCATTTCTACATTTTCAAAATCGGTACCTTTATTACGCAAATAGTATGCAATAAATCCGGTAGCAATCAAAGCTGTAATGGCTGGGATTATTCCAATTGCCATGACGGAAGTAAGAGGAACATTAAATCCTTCAGAGGCAGCAATAGCATTCGGATTAGGGCTCATTACATTCCCTGCTTTTACACCACCAATCATAGCCATTAAAACCCCAAGTTTTCGATACCCAGATTGCTTAGCCATCAAAATTGCGACTGGTGCAACTGTTATAATAGCAACATCACCAAATACGCCAACAGCAGTTAAAATCCAGGTTGCAAGCATCATTGCAATAAGACTTCTTTTAGTTCCTACTGACGCAATAATAGAGTCAGCAATCCTTTTGGCAGCGCCGCTCTCGATCAAAGTACCCGCTAGTATACCAGCCGTAATAATTCTAATAATAGCGGATACGATCCCTTGGGTACCAACAATCATAAATTTAACTGTATTTGTAAGCCCGGCTCCTCCAACAAGCCCACCAACTACAGCACCTATAATCATGGCATAAGTTGGATTAATCTTACGAAGAATTAAAATTATAGCAATGCAAAGACCAACAATTGCTCCATATGCTGTAATCATGTCAAATTCACCTCATTTTAGCTTATCAAACTTAAGAATTGCACCTTCGGAACCAGATGCAGCAATTTTACAATACAAGCCTAACCAACCTTTCTTGAACTTAGGCTCAGGTCTAACCCATTTCTCAAGTCGATTTTTGATTTCCTCATCACTAACAAGCAAGTTCAGCTTCTTATTATCTACATCAATTTCGATTTTATCTCCATCATGAACGATAGCAATCGGTCCTCCCTCAGCTGCCTCAGGAGAAATATGCCCTACAAAACATCCATTATTGGTTCCGGAAAAACGACCATCCGTAATCAGTGCAGTAGTTAATGCCAAACCTCTTCCATACAAGTATTTCATAGCCTTAAACATTTCGCGCATACCAGGGCCGCCCTTAGGACCTTCATAACGGATAACGACAACATGACCTTCATGTACCTTGCCCGCAAGAATTGCCTCTTCAGCAAGCTCTTCACTATCAAAGCAAATCGCTTCCCCAACAAAATGGTGTAAGCTGGGGTCAAAAGCCCCTGGTTTAGTAATCCCCGTGTCTGGAGCAAGGTTGCCTTTAAGAACAGCAACACCCCCTGTATATCCAAATGGATCCTTCAGCGTATGAATAACATTATGACTATGAGGGAACATAAATTTATGATTATCGATAGTTTCCCCTAATGTCATACCGGTTACTGTCATGACATTGGTAGCAAGTATACTTTTCATTTCTTTCATCATGCGGTAAACGCCACCATCATGATAAAAATCCGTCATATTGTATTTTGAAGCAGGATTGATCTTAGCAACCTGTGGCGTTGTATCACTCAAAGAATCAAACTCTTGAAGGACATTGATTGATAGCTCAGCTTCATGTGCGATTGCAGTAAGGTGCATGACTGCGTTCGTAGATCCACTCATAGCAAGACAAACCTTGATAGCATTACGCATACTATCATTAGTAATAATTTTACGAGCAGTAATCTGACGTTCGACAAGTTCCATAATCTTGATGCCCGTTGCTTCAGCGACACTAAACCGCATGGCAGATGTAGCAGGAATGATTCCTCCATCAGGAAGGCACATGCCAAGGGCTTCTGAAAGAGAGCACATCGTATTAGCTGTTCCCAGATAAGAACAAGATCCGCAAGAAGGACAAGATAAATCTTCAAGGACCTTATACTCATCTTCAGTAATTTTACCTGCTGAAAGCATCCCAAGGGCCTCAGCACTGGAAGTCTGATCAGACTGCCGTCCATCAAACTGAACCCCGCCTTCCATCGGTCCACCAGGAAGGAAAATACAAGGAATGTCCAAGCGTGCAGCAGCCATAAGCATCCCTGGAACAATTTTGTCACAAGATCCAAGTAATACTAACCCATCAAACAAATTAATCTGTGCCATTGATTCAATCGAGTTAGCAATCAATTCTCTAGAAGGAAGAATATAATGCATTCCATCATGGCCCTGTCCCATGCCATCACAGCCACCAATCACTCCAAATTCGACAGGAGTACCACCAGCCTGATAAATACCATCCTTTACTCTTTGAGCAACCTGCCGGAGATTGTAATGTCCTGGTACACACTCACTCCAAGCATTGGCAATGCCAATAATGGGTTTCTTCAAATCATTTGTTGAAAAACCCATAGATTTCATTGTTGCACGATAGTACTGGTTGTTGATTCCACTCAAGATTTTTGAACTTCTTTCCATTTTGACCCTCTCCTTTTTGTTCGTAAATACGAATATAATTCGTTATTACGAACTTTCTTACGCGCATAATAGCATGTCATTTTATTTTTTACAAGAATTTTCATATTTTTAACATCAAATTAAAAATTGTTGATTCACTTTATCATTTGACAGATTAACCTTTCTATATGAAAATAAAAGCATAGAAATATCCATGAATTATGGTCTTTTTGTTTGTAAAAGGAGCTTTGCAATTATGAAAGACTTTCTTCCTCATAAGCCAACTGAGCGTGTTCTTGATATACTTGAGTTGCTTTCACAAAATCATGATGGTTTGCCTTTATCTAAAATCGCATCTCTATTATCAATTCCAAAGGGAACATTATCCCCTATTATTCACACTCTTAATAAAAGAAATTTTCTCTCATATAACTCTGACGCAGGCACATATTCAATTTCACTACATGCATATCTCGTAGGCGAAACATTTGCTTCACAAAAATCCGCATTTCAATATGTTCATGAACAAATGTCTGCTATCGTCAATAGAATTGATGAAATATGCCAATTAGGAATCTTGGATCAAGGAAATGTCTTATATATTTCAAAAGTTGATTCCAAAGAACCTATCCGGCTTTTATCGTACGTAGGGAAGAAATTGCCTGCTTATGCTACGGCATTAGGTAAAGCATTGATTTCACCACTTAATGAATCTGATCTCCGGCAATTGTATCCTATGGGGCTACATCCTCTTACACCCTATACCATCACTGATTTTCACGTTCTAGCTCAAGAATTAGACACTATTAAAACTTCAAGTATTGCACACGAAAAAGAAGAGAGCATGGCTCACTTAGAATGCTTTGCCGTTCCTCTCTTTTCAGGGGCTGAATTAATTGCGTCTATAAGTGTTAGCGTGCCCATGTTTAGATTATCAAATGATAAGTCTGAAACTATAAAGCAGACTCTTCTTTCCTCAAAACAGGCTATTGAAAGTTACTTTGCCTCTCAAAGCATTTCAAAAAAAACATTTCTTTCTCAATCCAGTTAATTTCTTCTTCATCAGTTTATTTTTTCTGCGGTTTACTTCAAAAGGATGTGGTTATATGATTTCCAATAGTTACAATTCAAAACACAAGAGCACCTTGTCCCTTAAAGAGCAAGCCTACAAAAAGCTAAAAGAAGCCATCCTATTTAACCATTTTCGAACTGGAGCTATTTATTCACAAGAAAATATTCGGCAAGATTTGGGAATTGGATTAACACCATTAAGAGAAGCCTTATTAGAATTACAAAATGAGGGGTACGTTTCATACTGTCGGGGTCGGGGCGTACTCATTAAACCAGTATCAAAAGAAGAAGCAGAAAACATTCTCAATGCTCGAATTTGGATTGAGGGACTCACTGCCTCAATTGCAGCTAAAGAGGCCTCTTCTGAAGATATTGTTTCCATGAAAAATTGGATAATAAAACTTGAAGAAGCCTTGCCTTCTCAAGATCCACAATATCTTTATCGACTTGATCATGGATTTCATAAAGCAGTAGCTCAAAGTACCCATAATCCTTTTATTTCAACTTTTTGCAGTAATATTCTTGACCATTACCTTCGTTTTGAAGTTAAATCTGTGTACAGCAACTCAATTGATAGCCATAAAGTTTTTAATGAACATAATGATATTTTTAATGCCATAGAATCTCATAATAGCAATAAAGCAAAGAATATGATGATTAAACATTTGAATAAATCTTTCAAAAGAACGTTATCACAATACTGGCATAATATATAAATGCTGCTTTAGGAAAAGAGCTGCAAAGAAATGAAGATCTCATTTTTTTGCAGCTCTTTTTTTACCATTTTCTTTTCGCAACAAACAATAAAATATGGAATACCACCCCACCCGAATTTTCCCCTCATATATCACGGAAAGAATAAATATTTTTTCTCGTATTTTATTACAAAAGTAATATATTACTTTTGTAATAATCTTGTTTGTAAATAAATTTATTTTTTGTTTGACACTCCGAAAAATATAAATTATTCTTTAGGAAATAGACGGATTGTAATATATTTCTTTTTTGTTTTTATGACAACTTTATTAAAACTAAATATATTATATCTGATTTTTACGCCTAAGTTTCTATACCGAGATAGGAACGAGGTCGTAACAACATAAAAAGGAGTGATACAAATGTTAGTTGCCGTTTGGATCATAACTTTCTGTCTCATTATTGGGATAGGGGTTTATGCCGGAACAAAGATCACCTCTTCGAACCAATGGTCCGGTGGTGATAAGACACTCAGTGCTCTATCACTAGGCTGTGTATTTGTTGCCTGGCAAGTTGGTGGTATGGCCATTGTAGGAGCGGCTCAAAATGGCTACAATCTTGGAATTGCCGGCTCATGGTATTCTATCGCAGGATCATTTTACTTTATATTTTTAGCATTATTTGCAAAAACGATTCGAAAAAACATGCCAGGGCAATCGGTTCCTGAGTACTTACAGGCAAAATTTGATATTAGAACAACCAGATTATACTCTTATGCCTGGATTGTTTATGGTTTTTTGTACATTCCGATTCAGCTAAAAACCGTTTCCAGTATCATTCAAATAGTTTTACCTGGATTGAACTTGAGTATTGCAATGTTTATCGGCGTAACGATTGCCGTTATCTATACCAGTTTCTCTGGTATGAGGGGTGCCTCTGCCGTTGGTCGAGTCGTTTGCATCGGGATCTATATTTTATTAATTGCATTCGTTGCCATTAACCTACCAAAAGTTGGCGGATACAATGGATTAATTGACAAACTCCCCGCAGAGTACAATGATGTGTTTAATATGCCACTCCATCGTATTATTGCTTGGATTTTGGGTGGATGCATAAGCACGGCTGTCATGCAATCTGTACTCCAACCCCTATTATCAGCAAAAGATCCTGAAGCTGCTACAAAAGGTTCAATTTTAGGTTACGTTATTGCCGCACCAATTTGCATCTTGACTGCATTGTGTGGAATGATGTCAAAGGCCTCCGGTGCAAATCTTGGAAACGGAACTACTGCATTTGCATATGCGATTAAAACCTTCTCGTCACCTTTATTCGCAGGCATTGTGTTTGCCTTTGCAACGATGATTATTGCTGCAACAATGGCTACTATGATGCTTGCTACAGGTACAATCATCACAAATGTCTACAAAACAGAAATCAATCCCAATGCAACAGATAAACAAGTTTTAAAGATTTCAAAGCTCATCACCTTTGTATTTGCTTTCCTAACACTTATTCCGGCAAACTTGATTCCCAGCAATTCACTTACAAATCTCTTTTTAACATTGCAGCATGTTGCCGCTGCACCGGTAAGTTTCTCCATTCTCGCTGGGTTAATGTGGAAAAAAGCCACCAAGCAAGGTGCCTTTTGGAGTATGCTTTGTGGAATGATAGTAGGAATCAGTTGGATGCTTCTTGGATTAACAGATAAGTTAGAAGCAGTTTATCCGGTGGTATTAGTAACCTATTCAGTCGGCATTATCGTTTCTCTAATGACTTATAAGAAGGTGAGAGTATGAATAAAGAAAAAAAAGCAATCTATATGTGGCCTTCATGTTGGAGAAAACCAGTAGCACATGGAGATTGTGGAGCCATTAGCAGCAATAACATTTATGCAACACGTGCTGGGCTATCTATTCTAGCTAAAGGTGGGAATGCTTTTGATGCCGCAGTTGCAGTTTCCCTAACCCTTTCTGTTGTAGAACCGCATCACTCCGGAATCGGAGGTGGATGTTTTTCACTTCTTTATTCTGCAAAGAATAATGAAGTAATTGCGCTCGATGGTAGAGGGATTGCCCCCCAAAAAGCGACTTCAGATCTTTTCATAAAAGATGGCGAAGTGCAGGATGACTGGAAAGATCTTGGTGGACAATCAGTTGTATTACCTGGATTACTTAGGACATTGGATACAATTCTAAAGAAATATGGAACAATGTCCCTTGAGCAAGTATGTGAACCAGCAATAACTTGTGCTCTTGAAGGATTTGGTACGAGTTATACAGGTTCCCTTACGATGTATGACGACTCAGTGGAACGAAAGCTGAAGCTTTCCGAACCATTTCGTAGACTATATTTAAAAAGAGATGGGAGCTTTTATAAATTTGGAGAAGTACAGAAAAATCCCGAATTAGGAACATTATTAAAAAAAATTGCTACCACAGGCGTCGATTATTTTTATACTGGAGATATTGCTAAGAAAATGGTCGACGTAATCAATGAACGCGGGGGGTGCTTTACACTCCAAGATTTAGAAAAATATGAGCCCAAAATAAGGACTACTGTAAAAACTTCTTACCACAATTACGATATAGTATCCTTTGGACCTCCTAGTGGTGGATGTGCCGTTATTGAAATGCTCAATATCCTTGAAAACAAGGATATTCGTAAAACAGGTCATAATACCGCCAAAACTCTGCATACACTTGCTGAAGCAATGAAATTAGGCTTTTCTGATCGTAGTGTAGCCCTAGCAGACCCTGATTTTGTAGATATTGATACCGATTATTTGACAAGTAAAGAATTTGCTGCCCAAAGAGCTGCATTAATAACAGATTCTGCAAATGAATATAAGAGTGCTGAAAGTATTACGCCCAAAGAATATCCTGGAAATACCTCTCATTTTGTCGTAATGGATAAGTATGGTAACGCATTTTCTCAGACTCAGACTGTTAGAGATTGGTTTGGTAGCGGCATTGTTGTAGACGGTTTTGGATTTGTTCTTAATAATGCAATGTCAGACTTTTCGGCAGCTGTTGGCGCCCTCACTAGTCAAGGTCTTACATATGGGATGGCAAATGCTATTGAAGGTGGCAAAACACCGCTTTCAAGCATGTCTCCAACACTGGCCTTCAAAGATGGTAAACCGATACTTGCCATTGGTGCTGCAGGTGGTCCCAGAATTATAACGGGAATTGTTCAAGGCATTGTTAATGCCATCGATTATCACATGTCCCCTGAAACACTGGTCAACATGCCCTATGTCAACTGTTTGACAAAAGCACAAGGGTTGGAAGTTGAATGTGGCATTTCTGAAGATACTCTAGATTTGTTACGGAACATGGGACACTCTATTGTAAAAGTGCCTATCGATCAAGCAATGAGTACGATGCTTAACAGTGTTATGAGAATTGACAATGAATATTTTGCAGCCGGAACAAAGCGAGTTGATGGATGTGGTGGCGCTTTAACTAGTAGTAATCACATAATTCTCGAAGGCATTTGTCAGGAAGATATCTAAATATTCATCAGCCACACAACAATGTGACGAATCTTTAAAAAGGCAGAGAAGCAATAATTGAGTAGGAGAGGGGATTCCTAAATGAAATCCCGCTCTCTCACGTACTGTTCGGTACACAGCAGTTTCCTAGTTTTTACAAACTTGCTTGTAATAGCCCGTCATGGTTATATAGCCATGACGGGCTGTTTCTTTGTTAGTAAGGATCAAGTTCAGCATAAAGGCCACTCTTCATGGTTCTTTTCGGCAATTCGTCATGCACTTTCCGCTCCAGAATTGCATGAAACCTTATCATCTGGTATCTCGTTCATAGTGTCTTCCAATGTTTTCAAAAATTTCCTTCATTCAAATCACTTGTTGAACTAAGATAAGTTCTCAAGGCTTCGTCTTCTAGCAATTGGGGCTTTTCTAGAAGGGAAAAAAGTATGAACAAATTGTATGTGAATAATCTTTAATTATTGAAAGTAATTCAAGATTGCTAATGAATTCGCATTCTCCTATATTTTCCAAGACGAAACGAAAACGCACAATCGCTGCAAAATCGCAGCAATAAGTCAATATTATTGACACAGTGCAGCATTGCTGCTATTATAATCATGTGAGGTGCAATATGAATAATTTGGGAAAACGCTTAAAAGAGCGCCGAGAGCAATTAAAATATTCACTGAAAGAAGTGTCTGTAAAAACGGGGATTACCGATTCCCGACTTTGCAGAATAGAAAATGGTCAGTACCCCTGTCAGGCAGGCGACCTAAAACAGCTCGGAACGCTGTATAACCTTCCTGTAATTTCGCTCTTTTTGGATGCCGGTTTTTTGGATAAGAAGGACATTGAAATCTATCAGCATGTATTTTCCGATGTATCTGAATTAGACGACGAAGAAAGAGAACATATCCAGTGGCTGATCAGTCACCTCGCTAAGAAGAAAGGAACAGGCAAATGATTTATAGATTGGGAGAATTGTTCTGCGGACCCGGCGGTATTGCCTGGGGCGCAACGCACGCTGATATTGGAAATCCAGATTTTTGCATTGTTCATCAATGGGCCAACGATTATGATGAAAGCACGTGCGACACGTACAGACGGAATATCTGTCCTGATAAACCGGGAACCGTTTACCATGCAGATATCCGCAAATTTGATATGACCCAACTTGCTCCTATTGACGCGTTAGCTTTTGGCTTTCCCTGCAACGACTACAGTGTCGTAGGCGAGCAAAAGGGCATGGACGGCATCTTTGGTCCTTTATATTCATATGGCGTCAAAGCACTGAAACTCTTCAAACCGCAGTGGTTTTTGGCTGAAAATGTAGGCGGTCTAAGAAATGCCAATGAAGGAAAGGCCTTCACAAAAATTTTGGCAGAACTCCGCGAAGCTGGCTATACTCTGACGCCAAACCTCTACAAATTTGAAGATTACGGTATTCCGCAAGCAAGACATAGAGTGATTATCGTAGGGATTCGGAATGATCTTGACGTAACGTACCATGTTCCCTCTCCTGCGCCTTATGCAAACGTTGATAACACGTGCCGTACAGCTATTGAAAACCCGCCTATTCCGAAAGATGCGCCCAACAATGAGCTTACAAAACAATCCGCTACGGTCGTAAAGAGACTGGGATATATCAAACCGGGAGAAAACGCCTTCACAGCAAACCTTCCGCCGGAACTGAAGCTCAATATCAAAGGGGCAAGAATCAGTCAGATCTATAAACGGCTCGACCCCACCAAGCCTTCTTATACAGTAACGGGAAGCGGTGGTGGCGGAACCCATATTTATCATTGGTCGGAACCCAGAGCCCTCACCAACCGGGAACGCGCCCGTCTGCAGACCTTTCCTGATACCTATGTGTTTGAAGGCAGCAAGGAGAATGTCCGCAAACAAATTGGAATGGCAGTCCCCTGCCGCGGCGCCAAAATAATTTTCGAAGCTATCCTGAAATCCTTTGCCGGAATTGAATATAAATTTGAAAAGCCCAATATTGATGAATAAAAGAAAAAATCCTGGAAACAGAACTCATTTGGTTCTATTTTCAGGATTTTTTACGATTTTCTCATAGAGATTCTGCAAATTCGTTAGTGCATTTTTTCGTTTCAGCTGGCATTCCCAGATGACAAGAACCTGCCAGCCCAACTCCTCAAGAGCCTGTTGGTCTTCCTTATCCCGTTCAACATTGCGGTCGATCTTCTTATGCCAATATTCCTCATTAGTCGATGGCCAGACAAATCTCCCACAGTCGTGATGATGCCAAAAACAGCCATTTACGAAAATCACTGTTCTATACTTTTTCAAAACGATGTCAGGACAGCCAGGCAGCTTCCTGACATTTTTTCGATATCGGAGTCCCTGAGAAAATAAATATTTTCTAACCGTTTCTTCAGGCTTTGAATTTGTACTCCGTATATGCGACATATTCATACTGCGCTGTTTTTTCGTATGATTATCCGCCATATTCCAATCGCTTTCTTTCGCGGCCTTATCGCTCCAATGCGTTCATTAGGATTCATCAACTAAATCATAATATATAGCCCCGTCAGGGAGCTTGATATTCGGGACCCATAAAGGCTTTCCGTGCCAGCCTTTTGTTCCCGTTACTTGATACATAGTAAGAACAACCCGATCCGTAAAGGATTTCCCGATTTGCCAGTCATTCGGGGAAAGCAGGGCACCAGTTCCCTGTGCCACATCTCTATTTCGTCTGACAAGCAGGATTCCCTGCGCTGCCGGACGCTCTGCAAGGAGTGTATTAAGAACAGACTGGAATGCCTTCATATGAAAATCAGGGCTGGGAATGATATGGGAAAGAACGGCCTTCATGATTCGCAGGCTGACCTGATAATAAGGTTCCTTCTCCGAAAAATTTTTGAGAAGATCCGAAATAGCGTCTATATCATCATTATCCGGATGGAAAGGATAATAATTGGTTCCACCCGTAACAGTTAGGACGTGATCATTATCAAGAACATTCTTCCTTGTTGGCATCAGCCCATCAGGATAATAGATTTTGATGTCATCAATACCCTTTTCCACCTGAGCAATGATCGAGTTATTCGTCGCATTGATATCGGCAAACAGTTTGTACAAATGCTCATCCATATAAACCATCATCATCCCCGCATCCCGGTCATATCCGAACATACGACTGTGCTGCCACATTGTATCGGCCTGTGGCTTTTTGCTGGTCCGCGTGTAATAAATCGTTTGCAAAGCTGGGAAAGTAACACCGCGTCCAAGCGTATTCCCGCCGATAATAAAATTACAGCCTTCAGAGTAGTCGCTGCTTTCACATTCTGATCTGCCGTTCATAATGAGGACCTTGATTTTCTCTGGATCGTTCAGGAGTTCCGATGCAAAGACAAAGAGTTCCTCAAGGGGCTTTTTCTCAGATTTTGCCGGAGAAAAAGTGCTCCAGGCTTTTTCGAAATAGGCCTTAAATCCGTTATTCAAATGACTGCTGCACCATTCCAGTTCCTTCTTTACCTCTTCTTTAAAATCTTCATGGACAGAAATTCTCACGCTTGGATGAAAGAGACAATTGCAGACAGTTCCGCCGGAAGAGAGCATCTGGGCAGATACGGCCAAATGTCTAACAACAACTTCGCGCAGAGGGTTTTCCAGTGTATCGATGAAGGCAACGTGTTCCGGATTCCCCGTTCCCGGGAAAAAGAAATCACCGCCTAAATAGGCACTTCCAGGCTTGAAGTAATAGATAAAGTAAGGATGCCAGCCAGATTCCATGGTCTGAAGCAAAATGGACTGAGGCGTTCCCGTGACCTGCAGATAGATACTGCTCGAGGAATCATTCTTGATTTTATCAAGATACTTGTTGATGGAAGACTGTTCTCCCTGATTCACCATGGTATTGAGGGATGCCGCATCGGCTTCATCATCGATTACAAAAAGCGGATTGCCCTTCATGAAGCCCGTCGCGCCCAGTATATTGGACCACAGTTTCAATACACGAGCATTCTTCTTTAAGACGATGACAGTAGGTTTGACCAGATTATTTTCGGCAAACAGAGCCGCATCATTTTCCCCACATACACAAAAACCGACAAGGTCGGCTTTTACTCTGTCCAAGGTCTGCTGCTGCAGTACGACGTTATCTGTCGTCAGCAGTACAAAGACAGGAAATCCAAGATCTGCGGCTTTGCACATAATGCCAAACATTTGGCCCGTCTTACCGGATTGGATATTGCCTAGGAGCAGTCCGATCTTGTGTTCCGTAAAAGAAAAGGTCTTTAAATACTTGTTCCCTACATTTTCGGCAGTCTCTTTCACAGACTCAGCTAATTTAAGATTGCCGCGGTCAATTATATTTTGTAAATAAGCATCTAAATACGGCATAATAACACCTCGACATTATTGTTTATCACTCGTGAAAGCAAGCGTCCAGACATCCAGCATATTCCCATCTTCATCAGCGGCCTGCTTGTCCGTTTTCTGGAAGAGGAGCCGGTCACAGCCATATTCAGCCAGCATTTCTTCGGTAATCATCCCCAGCCTCTGTTCATCTTTAGACGTATCGTTCACAGGCGCAACCAAACCAGCAGCTGCGAGTCTACCCTTCAGCCACCGTCCCATAATAAGCTCATCACCAACAGCACTAAACTGCTTGTTGTTGTCACTTGTCGTATGACCCTTGAACCAATACCCATCATCAGTAACGATGAAAAAAGGCTGATTTTTCTGTGGATAGCCTTCAAGATGGTAAATATCTGCACCAACGGTCAGCTGTGTTTCAAACCAATCACGGGCTTTTCTTTTGTTCCTCGGTGCCGCATAGCAAACATTGATGTTTGACTTCGTATAATGCTTGCCATCATCAAGAAATCTTTCAGCCGCTTTAGGAACTTTGAGTTTGAGATAAAAAGAAATCTTGCTGTCCCGGTTTTGGTAATATTCCACCATATTAGGAGCCAACGGTTCCACAAGTTCAACCTGATTCAAAGAATTATTGTGTTCCCGAATAATCGGCATATCCTTGATTTCATCAATATTTTGGGAACAGCGAGATTCGGCAAGCGTCTCCACATGCCTTGCAATTTCAGCCAGTGCTGCTCTATCTTCAATCAAAACAGAAAGCTCATACTGTCTGCGATTGCCCGCTTCCAATTTCATGACGCCCAAGTTGGCTGATCCGACGACAGCTGAAAATGGCTGCCCATTTTGATAAAAACAGTAAACTTTACCATGATATTTAAAAGGAAGAACGGCCTTTACGGACCCAATTTTTCCAGCAGCCCATTTCTGGTGAAGTTTGACTGCCCTTCGATAGGCTCTTTCATTCATGCCTTCTGTATAATACATTCCCATAACCAAAGAAATCCGCTTGATGCTACAGGATTCCACCATCTGATCAAGCTCATCCAAGGATGCAGCGGAAACATACCCCACTGCAATCCGAACTTCATCAGCCAGTTCCATTTGATGTTTAATTGTTTCCGCAATAGTTTGCTGTCCATCCTTGAGGCCAAGCGGCAGGATATCAGAATATAGAACATCCATAACGATTCTCCTTGCTGTGTCTTTTCATGAAAATTCACGGTCCATGCGCTCTGTATGATATCCCTAGTATAGCATATAAGGTGTAGGAAAAATAAAAAGTATTTCTTCATGTATGGATCAACATTTTCTCGGGAGACCCATATAAGATTGTGTTGCATCCTAAATAAATACGGAAAATGGAGCTTAAGTGACCTATGGCATGGCTGTACTGCTGGCCGTATACGCACCAATTCCCCTGTTTCTAATTCCTACATGTGGAACCATGGGAGATTTCTTCAGCGCGCTCCTCAAGGCTTTTCGCAGCTCCGCGCTCTTCGGGGCTTCTACGGGCTTGAACTTGCTGGACAGTGCTGCTTCCAGCTCTTCATTTTGCAGGCCCGCAAGGACCTTGGCTATGGCTAAGCAGCCTTCTTTCCCCCAGCGACGGCCTTGCTTTTTCCTTCGGTAGGAATACCGTCTTTTGGGCCACGGCCGCCAATTTCATGGCTCCGGCCATGTCCGTGAGGCCTCCCCGGGTAAGAACGCACTCTTTCTCTCCATTCACCTGCCGCATCTACCCTTTGGGATTCCGAGTCGTTATGGGACTTCGGTCTGTTTGGTAGCTTTATCTATCCCGAATTGCCCTTATGCGGTTTCTGTTCGTCAGGTCAGAGATTTGCCTGCACCTCCCTTCAGATTCCACCTCACGGTGTTGCCTTTGGTGTTCGGCTGTGACTTTCCCACGACAAGGGCAGTCTAGGAACTTTCACCTTTAAGAGTGCGCCCATGCTGGGCGCACAACCAAGCCGGTCATTGCAGCGCTGTTGCAATGACCGGCTTGTTCGTTTCCAGACCAACCCAGAATGGAAACTTCACATATTATTTTTCTGGTATCTTTGTAATAATGCATCAAACATAACAGCAAATGACCATTTTAGGTGTTCTTCCAGAAGAAGTTTTGCCCTTGCCAGATTTTTCATTGCGATGGCTTCCAAAATCTCAAGATGCTGCTTCGTGCTGGTTTCAAAGGTATCTGTAATCTGGTATGCCTGCAATTGCCTGACATTGATGCGTTCTGACAAGCTGGGCATTAACCGCCGAATATAATGGTTAGATGTATAATCGACAATCATGTTATGAAATTGGTTATCGAGTTCATACATCATTTCCGGAGATACCAGGCTCTTGTCTTTTTTATAGAGCGCCAATGCATTTTGAAAACTCTCACACGCTTGCTGAACCATTTTTTCACTCAAGTTATGAATCGTTGTTTCAAGCGCCAAGACTTCCAGAACAGTCCTCACGTTATAGATATCTCTCATATCCGCAATAGACAGTACATTAACAAGTGTTCCCCGGCCATTTAGGGTCGTAACAAAATTCTCACTTTCGAGCTTGCTAATTGCATTTTTGACCGGTGTTCTTGAAATCCGCAGTTCGTTGGCAATGGATTGCTCTGTAATGACATCCCCTTGATGAATCTTTCCACTGATAATCTGCTCCTTCAGATAGTTGTAAGCCTCTTCTGCAAGGGACAGTTTCTTGATTTTTCTTGCTTTATAGGGAGTGTTCATTATCGCCTCCAATTCCCACCGCTCAGGTGTCATCAATTCACTAGGTCACGAGGTCTCTTGCCAGCAAGCATATTTTCCAAGTTTTCCAAAGCTCGGTCCTTCAGTGCCTTGAAAGATTCAATGGAAATATATGATACATGCGGAGTTACATAGATATTAGGAACATGGAGGATGGGCTCATCCCCTGCAGGGGGTTCTGTTTTTATAACGTCGAGAATGGCCCCGCCAATTTTTTTACTTTTAACCGCATCTATCAAAGCATCTTCACTGACGACCTTTCCACGGGAAGTGTTGATAAGCCAAGCGGTATCTTTCATATAGGAAAGTGCTGCCGCATCGATCTTATCCGTGTTTTCATCACAGCCTTTTAGATGAACACTGATATAATCAGACCGCTTGAAAATATCTTCCCAAGAAACTTTTTCAACGCCAAGATTGGACATCGTTTTTTTGTCTACGAAGTCATCGAAAGCAATGACATGGATACCCAGTGCTTGAGCACGTTTGGCTACTGTCTTTCCAATGACACCCAATCCTACAATACCCAGCGTCTGGTTTTCAAGACGGTGTACCGGTGAAAGAGCCGCCATGGCCCCCCATTTCCCCGCCTTGACATCTTCTACAACCGTACGGCTGTAAAAAGCCAGCCCTTTGTTGACAAAATACATAGCTGCGACAACATAGTCCGCAAGATCCTCTGCACAGTACCCACTGATATTGGTTACAGAAATATTTTTAGTCCGTGCGGCAGCGACATCGATGCGATCATAACCGCCGCCATACACAGCAATGCCTTTGCAGTTTTCCAAGCGATCAATAGTACTTTTAGGAATGGACGCATACACTTGGGCAAGAATCCCGTCCGCGCGATAGCCAAATTCCTTCAGGTCCTTTTCATAATCATAAGTGGAATGACGAATTTCAACACCTGGATACTTTGCTTCAAGCACTTCTTTTTCTACATCATAGTCTTTCCATTCTTCGTCAATGATCCAAATCAGCATAACAAGTTACCCTCCTTATTTCAAGAAAATGGTCGTAACCGATGGAATATACGTAACCGCGCCGAGAACAAGAATCAGCGCACCAATCAGCATAATGAGTTCCTTTGACAAGGCCTCCATTTTGACCTTTGAAATGGCTGTTGCAACAAAAAGGTTGATGCCATAAGGCGGTGTGCAGAACCCAATGGCAAGATTCATGGTCAACATGATGCCAAAGGTAATGGGGCTCATGCCAAATTTCCTACAAATCGGCAACAGAATCGGCGTCAAAATGATGGTTGCAGGAATGTTGTCAATGAACATACCGACAAGGAGCAGGAGCAGGTTGATGAGAAGGAGAATGACGAATCCATTTTGGCTGATACTAGTAATGAACCCGGCAATCTTCATCGGAATCTGTTCCATGGTCAAGAGGGCGGCAAAGGCGGTCGACAGACCAACCATGAACGTCGTCGCCCCGTTGATAACAATGGCATCCTTGAGCGCCTTATAGGTGGAAGATCCATCCAGTTCCTTATAAACGAAACGCCCTACGACATAGGAATAAACAACAGATATAACGGCTGCTTCCGTCGGCGTAAATTTGCCGGAGTAGATACCGCCCAAAATGATAACAGGGGAAAGAATGGCCCAAATTGCATCCTTAAACGTGGCCCAAATGACACTGGCACTGGGTGGTTCCGTGCTGCCTCGATAGCCGCGTTTTTTCGAAACAATAAAGCACACAATCATAAGGGCGACGCCCATTAATATGCCTGGAAGGAAGCCTGCTGTAAAAAGACTGGTAATGGATGCGCCTGAAACCACACCATAAATGACAAAAGGAACAGAAGGAGGAATAATAACCCCGATGGTTCCTGCCGCTGCAGTCAGTGCAGCGGAAAAAGGCTTGCTATAACCATGCTCCACCATTTGAGGAATCATGAAAGCCCCCACTGCCGATACGGTTGCTACTGCAGAACCGGAAATTGCTGCAAAAAACATACAGACAATAATGGTGACCATACCAAGTCCACCCGTAATATGCCCAATGAAGCATTCAAAAAAATTGACCAAGCGTTTTGCAATCCCGCCGCCGCTCATTAGGTTACCAGCGAGCATAAAAAAGGGGATGGCCAAAAGAGGAAACGAGTCCACACCAGCAATGCTGTTTTGAGCAATCATAAGTGTCGGCATGGATGTAAAATGCAGCATAGTAACGAGGGTTACCATACCAATCGCGTACCCAATCGGGACACTGAGCATGAGCAATAAAATAAAGAGCCCAAACAAAAATACAGCTTCCATGATTATCCCTCCCGCCCATTATTTTGGGACACGCAGCGAGTATACAAGCTGTATACTAAGCGCAGGCTTAAAAAGAAGGATGCCACAGGCAGCGCTGCATATACATAAACAAGAGGTGCCCGCATCCCAGAAGAAAGGGTATTTCGGGAAACCATGGACTGACAGAGGTCGGCGCCCTTTACTACTAGAAAAATGTTAAAAGCAAGCCACGTAGCCTCTACAAGAATTCTGAGCATATTTTTTGCTTTTTCACCAGGAAGCCAATTATAGATCATCTCCACTTTGATATGTTCTCCGTAAGCAAAGGCAAGGTCAGCCCCAAGCCAAATCTGCCAAATGAAGATATAGCGGGATAATTCCTCAGACCAAGACAGGGAGGAATTAAAGGCACCTCGCATAATGATTTGGAGAAAGATCAATAAAGTGTTGAATATCAGGCTTCCAATAAGGACCTTTTCTTCAATATAGGTCCATTTATTGAGTACGGCCTTCATAGCAGTCCTCCTTCTAATAGAGGGACTATGAAGCAAACGCCTCAATAGCCCCTATTCCCTACTTATTGATTATATTTTTCACACAGGTCAAAGAGCGCCTTACCAAACTTAGCTTCATACTTGTCATACATAGGCTGCAGGGCCTTTCTCATAGCAGATTTCTGATCAGCTGTCAGTATGTTGGTCTGCAGCTTGCCAATCGTTTCCAAATCTTTGATGGCCTTTTCGTTATCTGCAAGTTCCATCTTGCGCTGTTCATCTACATATGCTTTTGCTTCTTCCTGCAGAATCTTCTGGTTGTCGGCAGAAAGGGATTTGAACTTCGCATCGTTAATGAGGAACGCCAAGAAATTATGAACATGTTCATCAATAGTGGAGTACTTCTGAACTTCATAGAACTTATTGGCAAAAGTCAGGGATGGTGGATTTTCCTGAGCTTCTACCGTACCTTGCTGAAGTCCTGTGTAAAGTTCCGTAAAGCTCATCGGAGTCGGATTAGCACCCAGCGTTTTATAAAAATCGATGAAGATTGGACTTTCCATGACGCGCATCTTAAGTCCCTTCAAATCTTCTGGCGTTACGATTGGTTTCACCTTGCTCGTTGTACTCCGAGGGCCATTATAGGAATACCCTAGAATATCGATTCCCTTGGAGGCAATCTTCCCGTTAAGTTCCTTCCCTACATCACCATCGAGCGCCTTAAATGCGGCTTCGCTGGATTTAAATAGGTAAGGCATGTCAAGGACACCGAATTCGTCATTATAGGTTGTCAGAACAGACGTGGAAGGCAAGGCCATATCGAGCGATCCCGTTGCAACCGCTTCGGAAAGCTGAACATCGCCGCCTAGCGCACCATTTGGATAAATTTCAATCTTGAGACTGCCTTTGGACCGTTCTTCTACTTTCTTTTTGAAGTTGAGGAGTGCTTTATGGGTAGACCGGTCTTCCGGTTCTACATGACCAATTTTTAAAACTGTTTCAGAAGCCTTGCCGGCCTCTTTCTTTTCCCCGCCACATCCGGCCAATAAACCAATACTTACCAACAAAGATAGGGACAAACAAACCAGTTTGCTTCTTTTCATAGGAACGCCTCCTTAACAAATACTCATAGAATCGGTCAATCCATAATGGTCACAGTTTCATGATCAGCATCAATAATGACAGTGTCTCCCTCCTTCACGGTTTGATAAAATTCGGGCTCAACTTGAGAAACCATGGGAATCTCAAAGAGAATCGCACTGGTTACGAGCACAGTTTCTGGATGTTCAACAATCATGCCTTTGGGCTGGGAATTTTCCTTCATCAGCTGGAAAAGACCGTCAGCCTGTACAACAGAACTGCCTTTCCCGCTTGGAAAAATCATAATTTTACCAGAAATACTCTTGTGCTCCAAGCTATGTCCTTCTTCAATCACAACACCCGTTTTGGGGTCAATCAGATAGAACATGACATCATCTGTGGAAATGATAGCTGGCCCTTCGCTGCGGCCATCCGAGATTTTATGGCATTTAAAAGATTTCATGTTATTTGACCTCCCCTGCTACGGCCGATTCGATACAAGTATCGAGGTCGCGAATGACAAAGCGGATTCCCCTGCGCTGCGGATAATACGCACATTTCGGGGATTCCGTAATTCCGATTTTACCCTTCAGGAAGTGCCAGCACGGCTGATCCGGGCATGTATCAGGAATAACATGGGCACCAAGAGCCTCCAGTTCATCATAGATTCCCGTACGTTTGGTCATCTCGCATACATGTTCACCCGAAAGGATATACATCGGGACAGCAAGTTTTCGACCATTAAGCTGTTTCAGGATGTGATCACATTCATGGAAAGAAAAATGCGGACAGCCAAACATGGCAAAATCAATCGGCTGATGACCAGGAAGAGAAATGCTTTCAAGAACCTCCGCCAAATCATCATTGGTAATCGTCACGACCCGTTCAGGCTCCTTCCCTCCAAAGGCAGTCTTGATATCAGGAGCTTCCGGCGTAAATCCTGGAATATGATACATATCATAGGAACCAGATGTATTGAGTTCAGCCCCTAAGTTGCGGAGCGCTTCCTTGGTAATATTCTTTGGCAGTCCGGCAAAAACCGGAATCCCATGACCAATCTTCTTCCCGCACATACCAAGGATATGGTAGTCTGCATCGCATTTAATATCCGCCTCGACCTGTACGAGGATATTGCCATGACGGTTTTCATCAAGAAGAAGGCCATATTCAGGAACATACCCCGTAATTGAAGCAAAGAGTGCCGAATTTGCACCTTCCCTGTTGGAACGAGCCCCCCAAATCGAATTCACATAGGGTGTAGCACTAGATTCCGAGAAGGCACATATTTCGCCAAACAAAGGAACATTCGTATCCATATAAGGTGTGCAATTATAGCTAAGTTCAGCACCCAATGCACGATATGCCCTATCTGTGCGTTCCATCTCCTCGTAGTCCTTATTCGTTACAACCCCCATCTTCTTAAAATAGCTTAGGCAAAAGCCGGGGTTGACCGTCGGACGAACGCGGCACTTAGCACCTAATCCAGCAAGCTTTTCTGCAAGCCAGCGATCTGCGTCCTGATTACTTAGCGCTACGTGGGCTCTAGTAATAGGGACCATTCGTTCCGCACCAAAAGATTCGCCAATCGCAACCTGGACTTTCATGGCAAGTTTTGCGCCCTCACCAAATTTACCATCCAATAGGTCTTGCTGGTCCTGTGTTAATTTCATCAACTTTCCCTCCCTCTTAAGCTGTATACAGGTCGAATGCATCTTTGATGCACCCAGTATACTCGAGGACAAAAGAGGCAAGCAAATTTTTGAACGTTTAGCACATGCGATCGGCTTATCTTTTGGTTTTTTATTACTTTAGTGTAACATATGCAATGGTCAGGAACACATTTTCCTATTTTTGATTGTTCGCTTTTATCTAAGTCATTAAATTTACTCTCTATTATATAACGATCAGCTTAGGATTTATTTATTTTATGACTATATGTTTTAAAATTATTCATCAAACTGATTTAGTTATTTAAAAATAAGAAACTGAATTCAGTGATACAGTATACAAAATCCATTAAAATCGCCATTTTTGGTTGTTTAAGCCCAGAAATCAGAACTAACACCATTATTTTTGTTTCTTTTTCCGCTGATCATTGCCCTATAGCGAAAAATAATCCTGCCGCAATTCAGATGAAATGCGGCAGGATTATTATCTGTCTATTTTTATTTTAATATCTTATGAAATGTTCCATTTTATTATTTTTGTCTAAATTTATCCCATTAAAGCTTTTTAAGCTCATTTTTCAAGGTAAGTTCAAGTGTTTTCAGTTTTTTACTGCCAATAATATCGTTCAATCCATATCGAACATTTTTCACATAAATAAGATTTCCTTTTTTCGTTTCCTTCAACTGATAACCCCTCTACCGACCATTCGCGCTGAGATAGAAAATCGCTCTTATCTTGTTTACCGATTTGGAGTCAAAACTTCTTTCATCACATCAGCAAGAGCCAAGGCGGCCTTAGAATGATAGCCACCTTTTGGCATGGCAATCGAAAGCTCAACAGAAGTTCCATCTTTTCCTAATGAGATAAATTCAGCGCCCTGGAAATATCTCCGAGAGCTGTAATAGGTAAAGGCAAGGCCAATTCCCCCGGATCCCATTGAAGCCGCAAACAAAGCAGACAGATTTTCATTATGGACAATCGGGGAAATATGATGGCGGGCAAATATTTCACGTGCTTTTTTCCCGAGGATGGTATCATAGCCGCTTAAGATAAATTCATATTGCGAAATCTCATGGATATCAATGAACCAAGGCGGCGTCTCTTGAAGGTTATGCCGAGTCCCTTTCCTGACTTTCTTCATAATGGGATGATGGGGATGCGCAATCAAACAGACTTCATCGTCCATAAGAAACGCTGAGTCAAGATTTTTCGCTGCTTTCCCAAGAACAAGCAGAGCCAGATCGAGGTCGCCGCGCTGCAGCATATACTCTAGGTCCACAGAATCTCCCTCAACAATATTGACATGCACTCCGGGGTATTTGTTGGCAAAAGCAGTAATCACGGGTGGCAGCAGATAAGATCCTCTAAAGGTGCTCACACCAAGGATGACTTGTCCACTATGAAGTTCACTGATATCCTGCATAGCATCTTGGACTTGATGATATGCATTGATCGTTCGATAAGCAAATTCAAGGTAGAGCTTTCCCGCTTCCGTTAATCTGACTCCCTGATGACGCCTTACAAATAAGGGATATCCCAGAGACGTCTCCAAGGTCGTCAAATATTGGGATAGACTGGATTGGGCCATATAAAGCCGTTCTGCGGCTTTTGAAATGCTCTTTTCTTCAGCGATGGCGATGATATATGAAAGTGTACGGGTATCCATCAATAAGCCTCCAATACGAATGATTTTTACGTTTTTCTTAGGCAGTATCTTTCCGTTCCGCTATTTAATTCATCGGTTTTTCCTATACATATTATAACAAATTATCTGATTCTTATATATTTTCCTTTTTCTTATAATGAATTCATGAAATCGTCGAATCATTCAAAAAAGGGGGATAATCCATGAGTCGTGTTTCTTTAAAAGGTATCTGTGATATGCATGTCCACACCAATCCAGATCTGCGTCATCGGGCCTATTCAGATTTGGAGCTTGCTGACGCGGCCGTCCGTGTTGGGGCGCGGGCCATCGTCATCAAGAGTCATCTTGGGTTCACGGTCAATCGTGCGGCAATTGCTACTGAGTATGTACAGAAACGGTATGGGGACAAGACCAATTTCACCATGTTCGGCGGCGTTGTCATGAACAAAATTATCGGTGGCATTAACCCTGAAGCGGTCGAAAAGGGACTCAAACTGGGGGCAAAAGTGATTTGGCTGCCGACCCAATCTGCCCGGAGGCATCTGGAAAAATTGGGGCAAGATCCCAATCAAGGTATTACACTGGTTGAAAATGGCAAGGTTGTACCCAAACTAAAGGACATTTTTCAGCTCGTCAAGGATCATGATGCCGTTCTAGCAACAGCCCATGTTTCACCGGAAGAAGCCTTTGTTGTCGTCGAAGCAGCCAGAAATGCAGGGGTAAAGAAAATCGTCATCACTCATCCAGAATGGTGGGTCTGTGACTATACGATTGAAGACCAGATTCGCCTAGTCAAAGACTATGATGTCATTCTGGAACGCTGCTATGCTCAAAATATGGGGAAAGGTCAGCCTTACCACCTAAATCTCAAGGACAATGCAACCCTCATCAAAGAAATCGGCTATCGCAACATCATGGTGGCCACTGATGGCGGACAGGTTGAAAATCCAGATTGGGAAACAGAAATCTACGAATACATGCACTATCTTGTGGAAGCGGGAATTCCTGAAGAACAAGTCTATTACATGACAAAGACCATTCCTTACCGTCTGCTCGGCATTGATGATGAACCAGAAGGTGCCGTAAAAGACTGATTGACTTGTGAAAGGAGCCTGATCAACATGTTAAGCGCCATTATCATTGCGGCCATTGCCGTTGCTATTTTTCTCGGTTATAAGACCAAACTGAACACCGGTCTCTTTTGTATTGTTTTTGCCTACATCATTGGATGTCTGATCATGGGACTCAAACCAAAACAAGTCATTTCTTTTTGGCCTGTGAGCACAATGTTTGTCATCCTTTCCGTATCCCTCTTCTATAATGTCGCCGCAATCAACGGGACGCTGGAAAAGATGTCAGGATCCCTGCTTTATTCCTGCCGAAAATTTCCAGGTATGCTTCCCTTTGCTCTATTTGCCGTAGCCGTCATCCTTTCCATTATGGGAGCAACGTATTTCACCGTCCTAGCCTTCCTGGCTCCCATTACGATGGTCATCTGCGATGAATCCAAAATGGATAAGCTGACAGGCGCTATTGCCATTAACGCGGGGGCCCTTTGCGGTGGTGATTTCCCGACCTCAAATCTAGGCGTCATTTTCCGCGGTCTTGCTGACACAGCCTATGAAGCCAACAAGAATTTAGCAGCCCTCGATACCTTTGCCATGGAAATGGAGATTTTTCTCTTTTCCCTCGTCTTTTCCGTATTACTGATCACCATCTTTAAATTTGGGGTTAAAGCCAATCGAAATATCGGGGAAGGGGTAGTCTTTAAGAAACCTGAAGCATTTACGGGAAAACAAAAGACAACCTTGACCTTGATGATTGTCATGATGATTGTTGTTCTTGCCTTCCCCTTGCTTAAGATTTTTATGCCATCTCAGCCCTTCATCAAGTACATGGCGGGAAAAATTGATGTTGGCCTAGTTGCCATCATCTTTGCTGTCATTGCCCTGCTTCTTGATTTGGCCCCACAGAAAGAGGCCATTGCCAAAATACCTTGGAACACTATTGTCATGATTGCAGGCGCCGGCATGCTGATTGCCGTTGCCGTCAAAGCAGGAACCATCACCATGCTGAGCAACTGGGTCGGAAGCAACGTGCCAAAGCCCTTGATTCCAATCGCCTTTTCCATCATCGGGGCCATCATGAGCTTCTTCAGCTCGACCACAGGTGTTGTAACGCCAGCACTCTTCCCGCTCATTCCTGGTCTTGCCAGCTCTACGGGAATTGCCGCACCGGTTCTTTTCGCCTGCACGGTACTCGGTGCACAGTCCAGTGCCATTAGTCCCTTCTCCTCTGGCGGATCCCTGATTCTTGGTTCCAGCCCGAAAGAAGAAGACCGTAATGAGCTCTTTAACCGGCTGCTTCTTATAGCTGTACCGACAAGCGTCATTTGCTGTGCCCTGTTCAACTTCGTTGTTGCCTTTATCTTTTAAAAGACGCAGGGGATATTGCCTCACGCAATATCCCTATTTTTCTGTTCCCAATACAAGTCCTACCTCAGCGAACCACCAGAAGCCTCTTTCTTGTGCTCTATTTTTATTATAAAATGGTTGTAATATTCCGACTCTGAATCATGAGCCTTTTCTTTACAAGGAGGACACCATGGATTTACATGAGCTCCAATACATTATTACCGTTGCCGAGTGCCAAAGTGTAACTAAAGCCGCTAGAAAGCTTTATATATCTCAGCCATCCCTGAGTTACGCCATCTCTCAGGTAGAAAAAGCGGCAGGGATGAAGCTTTTTGACCGGAATCACCAGCCAATTACACTCACTGAGGCTGGTCGTCTTTATGTAAAGATGGCCCGCAATATCCTTCGGGAACAGGGAGAACTTGCAAGCCGTCTGGCAGATCTGAAAAACAGTGGTTCAGGGCAGATTCATATGGGAATTCCGGCTGAAAGAGCGGGTTATATGCTTCCCTACGTACTTCCAACTTTCCGTAAGGAATATCCTGATTCCGAATTCATCATCAAAGAAGCGGGAACGGAAGACCTCATGGAGATGCTTCTTGCCGATAAAGTCAATTTTATTATCTGCCCTTGGAACGATGAGGTGCCTGTAACTGTCGTCAAGGATCTCATCTATGATGAACCAATGCAGCTCATTGCGACGAAAGATGGTTTTCAGGATGATATGTTTTATGACAAAGAAAAGCGGATCTTGAGCCTAAAGAAAATTGCCGCTTTTCCGTTCATCGGCATCAAAAAACGACACTCTGTTACGCGAGAAGTTCAAAAGATCTTTGAAAAGTCTCAGATTGAACCTCATATAATCCTCAAACTAGAAAGCAGTACAGCTGCCGCCCAACTTGCTGCAGCTGGCCTAGGTTACACAATTGTTCCCGGAAGGTGTGCCCGAAGCTTAGGGCCCGACTATAAAGCGTATTGCTATCGGTATGACCATTATCCCCTTAGTCTACGTGTCTGCGTTCTTTATAAGGACAATACGTATCTCAATAAAGCGGAACGCTATCTAATTAATCTTCTTAAAAACCAGTTTAAAGACATGTTTGACTGATAGAAAAAACCAGGTGAATATTCTGGCATCATGCCTGCGTTCACCTGGTTTTAAGTTATATCCAAAAAGATTCAATCAGCTATTTTTCTTTTGACGATTGAAATTGATGAGGCATCCATCTTTAATAATTTTCTTTTCTTCCTCCGTCAGCGCATTTATATAGAGCATAATTGGGAGCATGTTCCCACCTTTAACAATGTAGGCCGGGATGTTCTGAAGGTCCGTCTCAAGCGTCTTACGAATATTCGGCACAAAGATGTAATCGTCCACCTCAAAATCAGTCGTTTTCCCTTTAAACTGGAATGGTAGCATACCCCAGTTAATCACGTTGCTGCGATATCGTTTAGTTGCATATTCCTGTGAGATGTTGGCTAGACCGCCAATAACGCGCTGGCAGCTTGCAGCCTGTTCACGAGCACTGCCATCCCCAGGCTTATTGGCATAAATCACGGATCCAATTTCTGTATTCTGAAGGGAGACATGGGACCACTCATCATACTTATGAAGTGTATCCAAAACAACTGCTAAATCAGCATCTTCTTTTACTGGGTCAAGACCCTTTTCACGAGCAATCTCGAGTTCTTTTACCATTTTTGTACGGCCTACATATCCAGGATCCCGGCGACTTAAGGTAAATTCAGCAAGGCCAAGGGGGTTGGAGCGGAAAGAAGACGTTTCACCGGAAGGAATGAGTTCATCCGTTGTCGTAACCGGATCCTCAATCTTGGAACAAACCTTCAAGAGGATATTTTCTTCCAGCTGCGGAAGTTCTGGCCAATCCTTGATGTTTGGCCCGTAGAAAAGATTTTCATCAGGATTTGCTTTCCCAAAGCCATAATAAACGCGAGCTTTGTATGGGGCTTCATTGAAATGATAAGCGGGTACTTCGTCAAAAAGATCTGCGTAAGCTTCTGCCGACGTAAGTGCGCCGCCATTTGCAGCCGTTGCCGCAATGCTTCTTGCATCCATGAGTGCTACAGCAGACATCTGCCCCTTTCCTGGCTTGCTACCCTCGCGGTTCGGAAAGTTTCTCGTTGTATGACGAATGGAAAAGCCATTGTGATTCGGCGTATCACCAGCACCAAAGCAAGGACCACAGAAAGCCGTCTTGATGACAGCTCCCGCCGTCATCAGGTCCGTTAGAATACCCTTTTTAGCAAGATCCATATAAACGGGTATAGACGAAGGATAGATATTGAGGCTGAAATCCCCTGCGCCGGTAATTTTCCCTCTCAGGACGTTGTTAGCTCGTACAACATTGGAATAGTTACCACCGGCACATCCACCAATGACACCTTGCTGGACGTGGAGCTTTCCGGCCTTAATCTTATCGACCAATGAGTACTCCGCCCGACCTTGACTAATCTTAGCAGCCTCTTTTTCGGTCTCCCGCAGGATATCCGCTAAATTCGCATTCAGTTCATCGATTTCATAGGCATTGGACGGATGGAAAGGCAACGCAATCATAGGTTTGACTGTGCTGAGATTGATGGATACGCAACCATCATAATAAGCCACATCGGCCGGATTCAGTTCCTTATAATCACTCTCGCGGCCGTGCTCCTTGAGGAAGGCCTTCGTGTCACTGTCCGTCCGCCAAATTGAAGAAAGACATGTCGTTTCCGTAGTCATGACATCAACAGAATTTCGGTAGTCCGTAGACATTGACGATACACCCGGTCCTACAAATTCCATGATCTTATTTTTCACATAGCCATTTTGGAATACAGCTCTGCAAATTGCCAAGGCAATATCGTGAGGACCGACCCAAGGCTCTGGTTTTCCGGTGAGATAGACAGCAACAACCTGAGGATAGGGATTGTCCCACGTATCCCCTAGAATCTGTTTGTCGAGTTCCCCACCACCTTCGCCAACAGCTATGGTACCTAGGGCACCATAGCGAGTATGGCTGTCGCTGCCAAGAATCATCTTGCCGCAGCCAGCATACATTTCACGCATATACTGGTGAATAACTGCAACATGGGGAGGAACATAGATGCCACCATATTTCTTAGCTGCAGAAAGGCCAAACATGTGGTCATCTTCATTGATTGTTCCACCCACTGCACAAAGGGAATTATGACAGCATGTTAGAATATAAGGCATGGGAAATTTATCCATGCCGGAAGCCTTGGCAGTCTGGATGATGCCGACATAGGTAATATCATGGCTTGTCAGTGCATCAAATTTAATCTTCAGATGCTTCATATCACTGCTTTGATTGTGCTTTTCCAAAATGCGATAGGCAATAGTTCCTTTGTGGGCTTCTTCCTTATCAACCTTACGCCCCAGAATAGACTCAACCTTCTTGACTTCATTTTCAGGAATGAGATTTTTCCCATGAACTAAATATATGCCGCCGTTAGACAACTGAATCATTATCTCTTCCTCCACTATTATTTCCGAATATATACACAGCCATCCATAATCCGTCTTGCCGTTCGCTGACCAGCAACGCCTTTCACTTCAACATGATTGGCAGAAACCGTCATATCTACATATTGCTTCATAATGCCGCTCGGGTGCCCGATTCGGACACTGCTGTCGCCGTGACTAGCAGTATGTAATTTCTGGTCAATGACAGAGTCCTTTAATTTCGCAAGCACAGCCACTGAATTTGCAGCCGTAAGCGGGCAAGCCTTGTGACATTTGAAGACCGACAGGATACGCACGCAAACGTCCATATCCTCAGCGCTGACAATATTGCCACTAATGCCCTGATAATCTTTGGGGCTTGTAAATACGCCTACCTTAGGAACAGCTGGCGAATTCACCTTAGCGTCTTCCAAATTCTTAGCAAACCCCATAAGGACAGCTGCGTTGCCGCGAATCTGTTCAAGAAGCTCAGAAGCTTTTTTATTTTCATCGAGTTCAGTAGGCATTTCCGTCCCCGTAAGGCCTATATCCTCTGCCGCCACAAGGATCAATGGATTGGATACGTCGACAAGGGAATAGACAATCTGTTTCCCTCCAATTTCAAAAGTATCGGTTACATACCCCGTCGGGAGCAGTTTTCCTGTCTTGGCACCGGCCGGATTCAGAAAGTTCACCTTAAGCTCGGCCGCGGTCCCGTCTATACCTGCAATATGACAATCTCCATCTTGGGCAAAGGTATGCGTTTCCGGGTCGATGGGAACGGATACATTGATGTATTTATCTGTATTTTTATTAAGCATACGGACAACCGTGATCGGTTCCGTAATATCAACCATCCCTTCTTCAACCGCATAGGCTGGAACCGCAGCTGTCATATTGCCACAGTTTGACTTATAGTCGATTTGGCTTTTTCCCACAATGGACTGTCCCACCAAATACTCAATATCTACATTGGGTTCGTCACTCTTCCAAACGATGACAATCTTGTTATTGGAAGAAACGGTCCCGCCCATACCATCGATCTGTTTTGGATCAGGACTGCCCATGACTTGAACAAAAATGTCATCCCATTCTGCACGATTTTCCGGTAAATCCTCTTTATGGAAAATACATCCTTTGCTCGTTCCGCCTCTCATATATACAACATTAAACTTTCTCATACTTAGATGCTCCTTTCAGCATTAAAGGAATTGGAAAATAAAGCTACCGACAAACAGTACGATAGCTCCACCGATTCGTGATGAAATCTGGGCGTAACTCATTAGTTCCATGCGTCTAGCAGCCCCCAATACAGCAAGATCCCCAGCTCCACCCATATTAGCCATACAAAGTCCCGCCGTAATTGAAGATTCTATGGGGTAAAATCCAACAAGAGCGCCAAATATACCGGATCCAATGACACATCCGAGGACAATCAAAAAAGCAATGAAAAGATTTTCAGGGCTCATAACACTTACCATTTGTTTAAAGTTAATTAGCGTAATCCCACATCCTGCCATCTGAATCCAAACGAGCTTATTACCGCAGAACTGCTGCAGTTTTTGGCACGCCTTCTTGTTTCTCTCAGGAATCAGATCAAGAATATTTGCCAAAGCAGCAAAGATAATGAGATAGGCAAAATTAGGAATAGCAACGCCAAAAATAGAGGGAAGGATTTTTTTAGCGGTCAGTTGGGCCAGAACAAAAAAAGCTCCAATGAGAAAGATTGCAGAGCCGATATCATCCATCGTAATATCGACTTTGCTATCTTTTGTTTCAATGGTCGTCTCAGCTTTTGAAGCCTCTACCTTGACAAGGTTTCCATGACCCGTAAGTTTAGGAAATACGCGGCCAATATTATCAAGAATGATGGCAAACAAGATGGCAAGGATATTTCCAATGGCCAAAATTGCTATGGCAAAACTCAAATAGCCTGATGAATCTTTTCCTGTTACGTCCTGATAAACCTGAGCCATCGGGATGGCTCCAGCTCCGGCTCCACCACCCATGATGGGAAGCACATATGCAGTCACAACCTCCGCCGGTTTGATTCCAAAAAGCAATCCTCCAAGAATACCAAATAAAGCAGCTACTGCTAGAGACGCTAGAAGTGCAGGAAGATATAAAGCTCCTGATTTAATAAGAAGCTTACGATCAAGCCCCAAAAGACTACCCACAACAAGGGTTGAAATAAAGACGTTGAGAAAACTATATGTGCTCATCCACCCTTTGGAAATGGATACAATATTTTTCGGCATTAAATTCGTATAAGTCAGAATACCACAAGCTAGGAACGCCAAAATAGCACCGCCGCCACAATACTTATTCCAAATCGGAAGTTGTTCTCCCAATTCTCCGAATATAATTCCTAACGTAAACATGACAGCAATGCCGCCGATTAATTGATTGGGGATAATATTCATATATGCAGAAATAAGAATCGCCCCACCAAAGATGGTAAAGATTCTCCAATCCATCCCATAAAGCATGAAGTTTTTCTTCGCCATTTTCTTTCTCCTTTCCTAAAAGCCAAATAATCTTGCGGGGTTTTCAACAAGTACTTTTCTGAAGTTCTCTTCCGTATCTACTTGGTTCATCAGACAATCAAGCATATACGAATCATCCGGCATGGGGCTTAATCCTGAATAGCAAGATGGATGTGGCCAATCCGTTCCCCAAAGAATTTGCTGGATATTTGCCTCTGCATAGGCCCGCCCAACTTCCATCGTATCCGTATACTGTTCTGTCTTTGTATCGATATACAATCCAGATAGTTTAACGTAAACTTTGCCTTCCTTCAGCCACTCGCAAATAAGCGGGAAAGCAGGATGATCTTTTCCACTGCCTGCAGGGATATGACCGCGATGATCCAACACAACATGACAAGGAAGATTTTCAATGGTTGCTTTCATTTCCATCAAAAGATCGGCAGGCATCCAAAAGCAAGCGCTCCATCCCATAGGGGCAATCCGTTCAGCAAGCCGCTCAATCTTCGTCCAGTCCCCACTGTAGCCGCAATTGATGTTGAAACGGATGCCCCGTACGCCTTGGTCATGATATGCAGTAAGGTCTGCATCTGTAACAGATTCATCTACTACAACAATGGCCCTTGTTTGTTCCTTTCCCATAGCTCTCAGGGCGTCTAGAGTACATCGATTATCCGTTCCATACGCTGACGGCTGAACAATTACGTTTCGTGAAAGGCCCAGTTTCTTTTGCAGCATCCGATACACATCCACCGTAGAAGGTGGCTGATTTCTCGTGTCAGACGGTTGATATGCGTACCGAACCGGATCATAGATGTGATGATGACAATCACATGCCCCTTTCGGGATGTGATACTTAGGAAAGTTTCGCCCGGCACAGTAAGGGACCTGGTCCCGGATTTTTTTCATAATCGTTTCCTCTTTTCTTTTTGCTCACACAGAAGTCTCAATCCATCTACCCTGAGTTTACATGAATATTCAAATAATTCCCAATACTAGATATAATATATAACTTATAGATATTCATCTATATTTTATTTATTTTCCATCATTTTTATAAAATAATTCAAAAATATAGTACTTCCAATTGCTGTAACTCAAAAAGGACCTTACGATTTCATAAACCGCAAGGTCCTTTTCAGTTATATCATATATGGGACTTAGACAAGTGCACAAGGCTTCATTTTACGCAGAGGGATTCTTTTCCTCTGCTTCTTTTCTTTCTTTGAACTCTTTTTGGATAGCTTCTAGCTGTTTTGGATCATCAATCAGTTCGAGAGCAGCGTCAGCAAGGATCTTGGCGCCAAACTGCACGGCCTGATGGGCTTCTTCAGATTTACCGGCCGCAATGAATTCCGGCGAATGGGAAGAGGTTCCATCGGGGACAAAGGCGACCCGGATACAGGAGCCCGGAACACGGTGCATGACATTAGCAAAGTCCGTAGAGCCTGTCCGTTTCCGTGCAGACTGACAATTAGGTGCGTTCAGCGCCCTGGCATGTTTCATGAGGAGATCATTGAGCGTAAGATTCGGAATCTTGTTATCAAGAATCTTCCCCACCTCGGCATTGACAGTTGTTTCTGTCATCATAGCGGCTCCGTTATAGATTTTTTCCATGCGGTTCATGATTTCCTTGACAAGACCAACTGTTCCGGCCCGAACCATGACCTGAGCCTGCGTAAAGCTTGGCACGACATTTGCGGCAGTACCGCCTCCATCAATGATATTGTAATGAATCCGCACATCATCAGGTACATGTTCCCTCAGGCATTCAATTCCGTGAAAAGCAAGCATCATGGCATCAAGGCTGCTTCGCCCGGCTTCCGGTTTGAGGGCGGCATGAGCGGCCTTACCGTGATAAGTAACTGTATATTCAGCATTTGCAAGACTCTTGATGTCTGTCTGCGTTGCCGGTCCACCGTGCATCATCAGGGCCACATCTAGTTCCTCAAAGGTGCATCCTTCCTTGATCATGATATATTTGCCACTGATATTTTCCTCGCCCGGCGTGCCATATACGGTCAAGGTAAAGGGGATATCTCCGGCGGCTTCCTTGATAGCGTTTGCTGCGCCCAAAATAGAGGGTCCCTGAAGCTGATGGCCGCAGCCATGTCCCATGCCGGGCAGGGCGTCAAACTCACACAGAAGGCCGATATTAGGCCCGCCTTCCCCATTTTTCCAAATGGCCTTAAAAGCCGTCTCCAAGGAACCAATCCCCCGTGTTACGGTAAAATCATGGTCTTCTAGATACCGTGTCAAAAGGGCACTTGACTGATACTCATGGGGTCCAATTTCCGGATGATCAAAGAGGGTATCCGCCATCTCTGTCAGCTCTGGAAGATGAGTATCTATCCACCGATTTGCTGTCTCAATTTGTTTCTTCAGCATCGTTTATCATTCTCCTTTATCACATTACATAGGTCCCAAGTGAATCATTTGGGCAATCAGGGTCATGACGCATCCCGTCACGAGCCAAATCAGGAAAAGTTTCCACATGAAGCGCATCCACCGGTCATAAGGAATATTGGTCACGCTCAGAGTTCCCATAAGGGCGGTCGATGTCGGCAGGATAAAATTACAGAATCCATCGCCAAAGTTAAAGGCAAGGACAGTGGTCTGGCGGGTAACGCCCAGCACATCAGCTAGTGGAATAAGAATAGGCATAACAGCAACCGCCTGCCCACTCCCTGAAGTCAGGAAAAGATTGATGAGCGTATTGGCAAGGACCATTCCTGGAGCTATGATGATGGGCGGAAGACCGCTTAGTAGCTCTGAGGTTGCATGAACAATCGTGTAGGTAATCTTTCCGGCATCCATGATGCCGCTGATGGCGGTTGCCATCCCAATGATGAAAGCTGCCCCAAGCATTTGCTTGCTGCCATCTAAGATGTCCTTGCATACCGTATTGACAGGCGTTCCAATCATAAGATCTGCAACGACGCTGTAGGTCAGGAACATCGCTGCCATATGAGCCATACCCCATTTTAGGACAATCGCCCCATAGATGATTACGGCAAAAGCAATCACTAGAAGGACCAAGGGAGCCAGCATCCTTCCCGTAAGCTCACTGGCGGCTTCAAGGTCCATTGTCGCTTCTTCCGCTTTCATTTCCTGATCAAGATCAAACATTGGACTCATCGTTGGATTTTTCTTGATTTTCTTCGCATATCGGATAAGGTACCAATTTGTTACGATGTAAAAGACCACAAAACAGACCGCACGATACCAGAGACCGGAATAAGCTGGCAGTTCCGCAATATCCTGTGCGACTACAGTCGTAAACATATTGAATGTGCCTGTCGAAAACCCGATAGCCCCGCCCAAGACCATGATGGCTTCGCCGGTGATAGAGTCAAGACCCATCGCCATGGCGAGCATGACCATAACGGGAGCAAAAGGAATAAATGTATTGACGCCCTGCGTCGTGCAGATGAGGCCAAAAATTAAAGTCAAAACGGGGATGAAGACTTCCAAACGATTGGAAAAACGCTTAGCCCCTTTGGCAAGAATGGCCTGCAAAGCGCCAGTCTTCGTCACAACATGGAAAGCTGACCCAGCCATGAAAATCACCATCATAAGGTCAATTCGCTTGCTAAAGGACTTGATGATATAAAGCGGAATAAGGACAGGATTGATGCCCGTACTTTTGATATATCGGAACGTTGCAGGATCAACGACCTTTTGCCCGGACGGTGTCTTGATAAAATCATACATACCGGCCGGTACAACCCACGTCAAAATCAATGCTACAACAATCATCGCAAGAATAATAACAAAGGTATGAGGGAAATTCATCACTTTGACCGGCTGAACCCGGCCTGTTTCCTTAGCATCCATCATGAAACTCCTTTCACTGCAGTTCCTTTACCCAGTTCCATAAACATTCGGCTTAAAAGATACATACGTGGAACAACACTGCTGACAGAAGCGCATTCCTGCGGCGTATGGTTCTTGCCACCTTTGACAGCGCCAAAGCAGTCCACAGCAACAGCCCCCGCATCGGCCGCCCAGTTTGCATCCGATGCTCCGCCTACAGACCTTGTAATCAGCGTCTTCCCCAATTCTCCATAGATTTTCTGGGCAAGTGCAATGAGTTGGTCCGTGCCGGTATTGGGAGCAAAGGGAGGATTTCCTCTTTTTACATGAACCTCTACTGTTGTTTGTGGAATCAATGGACGAGCTGCAATTGCTTGAGCCGCCTTTTCTACCCGGTCAATTTCACTTTTATCGACAACCCGCAGGTCCGCTGTTGCTTCCGCATGGGAAGGAATGATATTGTCCCGCTCTCCTGCCTTTAGAAGCGTAAAATTAAGGGTTGTTCCCCTACTGACATCTTCTAACTTTTTGATGGCTTCGATCTGATGCAGGATTTCCATCAGTGCACTGGCGCCTTTTTTCGGCGCATTTCCGGAATGAGAAGGAACACCCGTAACACGCAGCTGGAGTAAGTTGGAGCCCTTCCGCGACCGGACAAGGCCATCCCCTTCCTGCCCCGATTCACAGCACAAATAGCAGTCATGCTGTGGAGCAAGTTCTGCCGTTAATTTTCGGCTGCTTGGTGATGAGATCTCTTCATCCCCATTAAAAAGAAGCGTAATTTGATCATAATCATCGAATCCCAGTTCATGGAGATGCTTCATGGCAAAAAGCATCATATTGGCCCCGCTCTTGCAATCTGCCACACCAGGGCCCTTTGCCCAGTCTCCCTCAATGTTAAACGGCCTTTCGGCAGCTGTTCCTTCGGGAAAGACCGTATCAAGATGGGCAGCTGCCATAATCTTTCCCTTGCCTTTTCCCCTAAAAACAACGAGAAGATGACACCCTTCTTCCGGATTTTCCATGGGAATCTTTTCAATGGAATAAGGGCTTATTTTCTCAAACTCTCGAATCAACACATCGGCAACCGCGTTGATTCCCTTTCCATTCCGAGAGCCGCAGTCCACATTGACCAGTTGCTTCCATACATTAATATAATCTGGCAAGGATCTTTTGCACAGATCATATAATCTTGTATTCTTCACCTAGACTCCCCCTATACAAATTGGATTTTTATTACTTAATATTGTAAAATAGTTAGACTAACTGCGCTAATTGTTTTTCTCAAGAAATTGATAAATAATCTTTATATAACGCAAATTACGTTATATATTCGCGATTCATTCTGTAACGTACGTTTCATTTGGCGGGTGGAGATGAGGTCTATGAATTTAAGCTTTAGACAAATGGAATATATTTGCGCCATTGCTGATACAGGAAGCTATTGTGCAGCAGCTAAAAAGCTATACGTAACGCAGCCAACGCTTAGTATTGCCGTAAAAAATATCGAAAAAAGTCTGGGAACACCCCTATTTATCAGGAAGAAATCAGAGGTTGTGCCCACTGATGAAGGGACTATTGTTCTTACCTACGCCCGTAAGATCCTTCTGCTGCAAAAAGAAATGGAGCGCAAACTTTATCGTCAGCAAATGGCCCATATCAAGAGGATTCGCATTGGAATCTACTCCATTTTAAATACTGTGATCATCCCGCCCCTTCTTGTGAGATTTAAGAAGAAGCATCCCGACATTGAAATTTCCTCCATCCACGGGCATTATCAAGCCCTTGAAAATTCACTGTCGAAAAACAATCTCGACCTTATCGTCTGTGTCCAAGATAAAGATAATCCTTTATTTGACTGCATCCATTTAAAGAGGGAGCACTTTCTTCTTGCGATTCCTCCGGAACACCCGGCCTGTCATAAAGCAGTCAAAATGGAAGATCTTACCTATCCCTATCTTGATATACGGGAACTCAATCAAGACTGCATCTTTTTCCAATATCCCCACCAACAAATCCGCTGGCAGGAAAACAAACTGCTTGAAATCAGCGGGTTTCACCCTAAGGAAATCAAAGAAGTGGAAAGCATTCAGCTCGCCATCCAGCTTGCTTCTGAAAAACTTGGTGTGGCATTTGCCATGGAATCGTATGTCACGTCCTTTCATACGCAAAAGCCCCTTGCTTACTTTGTAACGGGCGACCTGAAACAAGTGCCATGGCTTACCATTTGCACGTCAAGAGGACTTTCGCGAGATCCTGTTGTCCAGGACTGCATCGAAATCATTCGGGAACTCATCAATGAGCAATAAGGAATATAAATCACTCTTCATTTTCACGTACCGTAAATCAGTAAAAATCAATGGACCTGTACTTCAATACGAAGTACAGGTCCGACTTATTATATAAAAAGGTATATAAATAATCCTGTGGTGTGGTCATCCCTTTAAACTAATTGCGGATTAGAATTTTCAGACAACAATCCATGAAACCTCCTGCTGTAGAATAAAAGTATCCATATATCTATTCTCAGAGGAGGTAAGACAAATGTCTTTAGAGCAGTTTACCACAAAGCTTCTCAACGTAAAAACGGAGGAAATTCAAAGTATGTGTCAACATTTTCTTGGGAGACCCCTATAAGATTATGTTGCAGCCTAATTAAATGCGAAAAATGGAGCTTAAGTGACCTATGGCTGTACTGCTGGCCGTATACGCACCAATTCCTCCGTTTCTAATTCCCACATGTGGAACCATAGAAGCTTTTTGCAGCGCGTTCCTCAAGGCTTTTCGCAGCTCCGCGCTCTTCGGGGCTTCTACGGGCTTGAACTTGCTGGACAGTGCTGCTTCCAGCTCTTCATTTTGCAGGCCCGCAAGGGCCCTAGCCATGGCTAAGCAGCCTTCTTTTCCATGGGAGACCTTCCTTTGTTTTGATATTCGTGTCGTCAACACGATCTTAACAATAGGGGTCTTCCCTTTATTTTGCAAGGATTATTTATACCCTACCGAGAAACATTTTACGCTTAGAGGGAGAATTTTGTAGAAGCATGGAATAAGAACGCTTCACTGTGCTTTGTGAAGCGTTCTTATTTCTTTATGTACTTTCTCGTTCGATAAGCTTCGATGTATAAACAACCCGTTCAACCGGGGCGTCTCCGCCACTGTTTGCCTCAATTTCTGCAAGCACAAGCTGGGCCGCCTTTTTTCCAATTTCCACTGCAGGCATTTCCATCGTAGTCATTGTTGTTTCAAGCATGCTCCCTAACTCATGACCTGTAAGACTAATGACACGTACATCTCCCGGCACTTTTTTCCTTGCCTCTTTGAGCGCACGAAGTGCTCCAATCCCCTGTGCATCCATAGCAGCAATAATGGCGTCTAGTTCTGGATGGATTTTGAGCATTTCCTTTGTAGATGTGTATCCGTAGTCCAGTTGATTTGAATATCGCTTCGCTTCCGCCGTAAATTCACGCATTCCAAGCTCCATCATAGCATCTCGATATCCTTGGAAGCGAAATTTATATGGAGAAAGCTTGAGCGACCCCGTAATAAGCCCAATATGACGACAACCTTTCTTATAGAGGAAATGGACTGCCTCATATCCACATTTATAATAATCAACAGTGACGCTATTAAGTGTATTGTCCTGGACACGGATAACTTGTGTAATGGCTAGTCGTGAACTATGGATATCACGGATAAGATTTTTATTTTTTCCTGTTCCAGCAATAATAATGCCATCTACAAGGCCATTGCGCAGACGATTGAGACTATCTCTTTCGGCAATGGGATTATCTTCAACACTGCACAAAAACGCGGAATACCCTGCTTCCCGAAGTGTTGCTTCAATGGATTGAGCAATCATGGAAAATACTGATAGATGCAGGTGAGGTACGACAATTCCGACCGAATGACGCTTACCTTGGCGGAGTCCTTTGGCTAGAAGATTAGGACGATATGAGAGCTTTTCTACTGCAGCCATAATACGCTTTTTCGTTTCGGCATGGACACAGGGGTTGTTATTAAGAGCCCGCGAAACAGTGCTCACATCACAGCAGGCAAGTTTTGCGACATCCCTTAAAGTTGGCATAAAGCCACCTCTTTTCTGAAAACGTTTGCATATTTACTATATATCATAAATTTTGAATTTTTACAACGGAATAATAAAGAAAAAGTTCTAAAATTGGCTTTAATACTTAAGATTCACCTAAAAATACTTTGCAATAAATTGCGGAAATATCAGAAAATATTGACGCTATTCTATTCTTCGTGGTATAAAAAAGCCATCGGAAATACAAACGATTGCATTAAATAGAGTGCAAAGAATTAAGGAGGATGTTACCATGAAAGAAAAACATTTCAAAACAATTTTCCCGGCGGTTGCTGTTCCTTTGAACAATGACTATACGATCAATGAACCAGAATTCCGCGCTTATCTGCGCTGGATTAAGACGTTCTATAACAAGGGAATTAAAGGCCTTGTCTGTAACGGTCATACGGGCGAAATTACAGGTCTTACCCGTGCTGAAAGGAAACGCGTCGTTGAAATCTGCTCCGAAGAATGTGGCGATATCATGACGATCATCTCCGGTGTGAACTGTGAAAACACGGCTGAAAGCATCGAAATGGCTAAGGAAGCTAAGGAAGCCGGTGCTGATGGCATCCTTCTTATGCCGCCTCATATGTGGCTTCGCTTCGGCATGCACAAGGATGCTCCGTTCGAATATGTCAAAGATGTTGCTGAAGGTGCTGATATCGACATCATCATCCACCTCTATCCTGCTACAAGCAAGGCTTTCTATCCGGTAGAAACCTTGATCAAAATGGTTAAAGAAATCCCCCATGTTAAGGCCATTAAAATGGGTACTCGTGTAACGGCCATCTATGAACATGATGTTCGCGAACTCCGCAAGGAATGCCCGGATGTATCCCTCATCACCTGCCACGATGAAACGCTTTGCGTCACTTGGTTCACGGGTATGGATGGTGCTTTAATAGGTTTTGCCGGCTGCGTACCTGAACTTATTACCGGTGCTTGGGAAGTCTTCTCCCATTCTGAAAAACACACTCTCAAGGAAGCTCAGGAATGGTCTGATCGCATCTACCCGATTTCCCAAGCTATCTATGGCGGCGGCCAGCCTTCCGGTGAAGCTCATGCCCGTTTGAAGGAAGCGCTGGTTCAAAGAGGCGTTTTCAAATCCGGCCTCATGAGAAAACCGGTTCTGCCGCTTGATCAGGAAGAAAAAGACTGGATTGCTATGGGCCTCAAGAAGAGCGGTCTTCCCAAAGTTGATATGACTCCGTACGAAAAATAATCGCCGCTGATGCCAGCGAAGTTTTACGGTGCACAGTGAGAAATGCTGTGCACCGTTTTTCATATTCGAAAAGGACGGATTATTATGTATATTGATAAACTTGGATTCGATCCTGATACGGTTCCCACACTCTCTTTCGGTGAACTTCTCAAACGAATTGGCCCAGGTATCATCTTAACCGGTGTTGTCATTGGTCCGGGAGCCATTACAACAGCGTCTATGCTAGGTGCCAACTATGGCTACCAAATGCTTTGGCTCTTCATCCCCATTTTCATCATGGGCATTACCTTTATGCTTTCCTGCTACCGTATCTGCATGTTGACAGACATGCCCATCATACATGCAATTCGTCATTATTATGGAAAAGGTGCCGCTGCTTTTGTCGGGATCTGCCTTTTCTTTTCCTGTCTTTTTTTCACTTTTGGTAATATTTCAGGGAGTGGAGCCGGAATGAATCTCATTTTCGGCATTAACTGGAAAGTAGGCGCCCTCATTATGATTGCCATCCTCCTTCTTATGTATTTTTCAAAAAATACATATTCCAAGGTAGAAAAAGGGGTTCTTCTCTGCATTATGGGCATGATCATTGCCTTTTATGCAACCCTCATTGCTTCTGGTGGCCCAGCCGCAGGGCCCTTCTTTACGGGGATCACACATTGGCAATTTCCTCAAGGCAGTCTACTTCACTCACTCGCTTTCATCAGTACTCACGCCGCCATCACTGCCGGCGTTTACGGAACCTATTTGGGAGCAGAAAAGAAATGGAAGAAAGAAGACCTCTTTAACGGCACCATGTTTGCTGACGGCATTGCCCATGTCATTACAGTTATTCTCATTTCTGGAGCCATCGTTACGGTTGGTGCTATCGTCCTTCACCCGGCAGGCCTCAAAATCAAGGCACCGGCCCAGATGGCGGCCATGTTGAAACCGGTCCTTGGCACTTTTGCCAATCCAGTTATGGGGCTTGCCCTCCTGGGGGCTGCTTTTTCAAGCCTTCTTGGTAATACACAGCGCGGCGTCGTACTTCTCAATGCTGGGATGGATTGGTCCGTCGGTCTTGAGTCAAAACGTGTCCGTTGGACCTGTGTTGCTTGTATTCTCTTTGGTGTCATCGTTTGCTTTGCTTACAGTGGTTCTCCGACACAGCTGATTTTCCTAGCAAATCTTGCCACTTCCATTGGTACACCAACAGCGGGTTTTTTTGTAACCCTTCTTATGTGGCGAAAAGATATTAACGCTGGCATGAGAGCACCTCGTCTTCTTCAAGTCAGTATGACCGTATGCTACATATTTGCAACAGCAATTACCATTTTTGCTCTGGCAAACAAGCTGTTGAAATAATCTAATCCACTCGATTGTTAGAACACATTTGATAGGTTCTCAATAACTATGTTCCTGGGGAGGAAATACTCATGAACAAGAAACTCTTTATTGCAATGGCTGTAGCCCTAGGGGTAAGCGAAACTGCCTTTGCAGACAATCCTTTTTCTGATGTGCCAGCCGGCCACTGGGCTTATGCGGCTGTTGCTAAACTTGCTGCAGCAGGAATCGTAGATGGTTATCCCGATGGAAATTATAAAGGGATCCGTACCATGACTCGTTATGAAATGGCCCAAATTATTGCAAAGGCCCTTGCTAAAGGTACTATCGGTGCTGATGATAAATTGGTCGGTGAATTTGCTGATGAACTTGACAACCTTGGAGTATGCGTAGCAAAGCTTGAAAAAAACGCCGATAATGTTAGAATTACGGGTAATATCCGAATGAGTTACGCTAATACAACCGGAGGATTTGGCGGCGACAGCAAGTCACAACTTCGTTCCAGGCTCTTCTTTACAGGTGAAGTCAATGATAATTGGCACTATGTTGCCATGTTAGAAAACAATCAGTTTTTTGAAGGGAAGAATGAATCTGGAGACAGTGATACCGATTTTCAGAGAGCATTCCTCAAAGGCAATATTGGAGTTGTAAACATCTCTGCAGGTCGCCAGCATGCAGATTATGGGGATTCTGATATCTATTCTATGCGTGTTGACAGTGTTCGTGCTTCTGTTCCTTTTGGCGATGCTTACCTTAAGGCTGAATATGGAAAGATGGCAAATATTGGGGCCTACGGTTGGTCTGGAGCTGTCAAACAAGGGTCTTCCAAAGCTGTCGCTGACACGTTTGTTGAAACAGAATTGGGTGAAACATGGGGTAATTGGGACCTTGCTGCTGAGTTCATTAAAAATAATAATCAGCAGGTCATGGTAAACGGCGACAACACCATTTGGAACACCCGTGCCAACTACAAAGTTGGAAAGTTCAAGGTTGGCGCCATGTATCTCAAAGGGGATGACGATTCCCTCAAAAAAACTAAGTACCCCAATGCGGATGACGATGGCTATATCATCAACATGGGCTGGAATGGAGCAAAATCCTCCAAAGCAGGTTCTTGGGGCCTCTTTGCCAAATACTATAACCTTGGTGCACCAACCCAAATCAATCCGACCATGAACGGCGCCTGGAAGAAATTTGCCGGCGAAGGCTACAAAGGCTACCTCGTTGGCGGCAACCTGACCCTTGCCAAGAATATGGTGGCTCAGGTTGAATACTATGACCTTGAAGGCAAAGAAACGGAAAAACACGCGCGGACCCTTTGGTCTCAGCTCGTGGTCACGTTCTAACGATTCTCAAAAGCTGGAATTCCATTTACCAACACTGTATTGTATGTTCTCTCAATCTATTTTCTCCGCTTTAGAATGACCTCTGCGGCAATCTTGCTACAGAAATCTTTCTTTAAAAATGATCTAGAATCATCTTGGTTAATCCCTGTTATGACGTGACTATAGACAAGAGAAAAAGACTGGAGCGTTCCACCTAAATCGCCTTTTATTTTTGACTCGACGCACAAATCGCTCCGATTCAATGAAGTTATATGCCCCCATTGCTTAAGAAAAGATTCTTTTGAGAGCAATGGGGGCATGATGTTTCGTAAAAAGATCCCGTACCACAATCTCATTTTTAAGACGCCAAGATAAAATGGTGCCCTTGGGGGGGCACTTTTAGTTTTTTTCGGATGATAGAAGAACCCTTTTTCACCTACGGTTCCCATATCGGTCCATCTGTATTGTCAAACGCGTCGAACCTCCTAGCATCTGGGCTCATCTGGAGCCATATTCGAAAAAGGTAAATGGGAAAAAGACCGGACGCACGGCGCCAAACCGCCTCCCTTCGTTCGTGGGCGCCGAATTGATTTTTCGATAACACGGTCCTGCGACCGGCTATGGAGCAGGAGCTCCACACGCAGCGGTCTTGGCCCATCGAAAAATGTTCCTCGCTAGCCGCTCATGATGAGACGTCGCTGCCGCTCCTCATCCACCACCAAAAGGACTTGCCTGCTGCTGCGCAGCATCAAGTGGCTTTTGGTCCCCCGCCTTGGTAAGGCGGAACGGCTTTCGCCGTCTCTAAGACGAAAACACGAAGGGAAAAAGACCGGGCGGCTTGAGGCCAGTCTTTTAGCGACACAGCGTCGCAGCATCACGGCCTATATGTTGTCTTTTGCTTGACAGCTAGAGCCGAAAGACACGGTCCAAGTCCAGGTCTTCTTTCTTTTTTCATTAAGTTACTGCCTCACTAAAATACGGTCCCTATTCCGCGCACATTCTGGTCTTACACAGATTACAATCTTCTCATTTTCTTTCAACTTTATTTGTCACAATGCGATTTTACAGTCTTTTTAACCTGCATGTAAAGACGTTTGTATTTTCAAAATTTTCATTACAATTATGCTTGCGTGGCTCTTTCTTTTTGGGTATCATATAGGAAGAGAGCAATTTTTTCATTCATGGTTTTACATTTTTTATCACATTTTTTGAACTTCAATTTCATGGACCCAGTGTAACCAAGAAGGAGAGACGCACAATGAAGCAAACCAAGATGATGGATGGAAACACAGCGGCAGCCTATACATCCTATGCTTTTAGTGATGTAGCGGCCATCTACCCCATTACGCCGTCGTCCCCCATGGCAGAGGTGACGGATGAATGGGCTGCCTATGGCAAGAAAAACATGTTTGGCCGCCCGGTCGAACTCATGGAAATGCAGTCTGAAGGCGGTGCCGCCGGTACGGTTCACGGCAGCCTCCAGGCCGGAGCGCTCACAACGACCTACACGGCTTCCCAGGGGCTGCTCCTTATGATTCCCAATATGTTCAAGATTGCCGGCGAACTGCTCCCCGGCGTATTCCAAGTGGCAGCCCGTACGATTGCAACGAGCTCCCTCAATATCTTTGGTGACCACAGTGACGTCATGGCCTGCCGTCAGACGGGATTTGCCATGATGGCCTGCGCCGGTGTCCAGGAGGTTCTCGACCTTTCAGCCGTATGCCACCTGTCGGCTATCCGCGGCCGCGTTCCCTTCCTCAACTTCTTTGATGGGTTCCGTACGTCCCACGAAATCCAGAAGGTTGAGCTCCTTGATTATGATGATCTTAAAAAATTGGTGGACCAGGACGCCCTCGCCCGCTTCCGCCGGGAATCCATGAACCCCGATACACCAGTCATCCGCGGTACGGCCCAAAACCCGGACATCTACTTCCAGACCCGCGAGACCGTGAATCAATTCTATGAAGCCCTACCGGAAGTGGTTGATGGCTACATGAAGGAAATCAGCAAACTCACGGGCCGCGACTATCAGCTCTTCAATTACACCGGTGCGCCTGATGCCGAACGGGTCATCATCCTCATGGGAAGCGGTGCCCAGACGGCTGAGGAAGTAGTGAAGATCCTTGCTGGTCAAGGCGAAAAAGTCGGTGTCCTCAATGTCCACCTTTATCGGCCGTTCTCCGTGAAACACTTCCTCTCCGCCCTTCCGGAAACGGTGAAAAAGATTGCCGTTTTGGACCGCACGAAGGAACCGGGCTCCGACGGGGAACCGCTCTATCTTGATGTGCGCAATGCCTTCTATGAAAGTGACCGCCGTCCTGTCATTGTAGGCGGACGCTATGGCATGGGCAGCAAGGAATTTTATCCCGGCGACGTTCTCGCTGTCTTTGACAACCTGAAACTTGATGCGCCAAAGAACCACTTTACGGTGGGCATCGTCGATGATGTGACCCACACGTCGCTTAAAAAGGAAAAATCCCTCGACATTACGCCCAAGGGTACGCGCAGCTGCCTTTTCTGGGGCCTTGGGAGCGACGGCACGGTCGGCGCCAACAAGAGTGCCATCAAAATCATTGGCGACAAGACGGACATGTATGCCCAGGGCTATTTTGCCTATGACTCCAAAAAATCCGGCGGCATCACCATTTCCCACCTGCGCTTTGGTCACGATCCCATCCATATGCCGTTCCTCATCAACTTCGCGGACTACATCGCCGTCCACAATCCGTCCTATGTCCGTCTCTACAATGTGCTAAATGGAATCAAGGAAGGTGGCACGTTCCTCCTCAACTGCGGCTGGAGCGGGGAAGAACTCGATACGCGTCTGCCCGGTCAGCTCAAACGCGTCATTGCTGAAAAGAAGGTCAACTTCTACACCATCGATGCCGTGAAGATTGCCCGCGAGATCGGTCTTGGCGGTCGCATCAACATGATCATGCAGGCAGCCTTCTTCAAACTGGCTGATATCATTCCCATCGACGACGCTGTCGCCTACCTCAAGGAATCCATTGAACATACCTACGGCAAGAAAGGCCAAGATGTGGTCGACATGAACGGCCGCGCTGTCGAAGCCGGCGTCAAGAATCTCGTCAAGGTCACGGTTCCTGAAGCCTGGAAGGACTGCACGGACGAAGAGCTCTATCCGAAGACAGGCAACGCCTTTGTCGATCAAATCATGATGCCCATGAACCAGCAGGAAGGCAATACCCTTTCCGTCGGGCAGCTCATGGATCAGGCCAACGGTACGTTCCCGTCAGGCACGACAAAATATGAAAAACGCGGCATTGCTGTCATGGTACCGGAATGGCAGATTGAACACTGCATCCAGTGCAACCAGTGCGCGTCCATCTGTCCGCACGCGGCCATCCGACCGGTACTCCTCACGAAGGAAGAAATGGAAAAATCCGACGTACCGGCGAAACCCGCCCTTGGTGCCAAGGACCTTTATTTCCGCATTGCTGTGTCGCCCATGGACTGCCAGGGCTGCCGCAACTGCATCGACGCCTGCCCGGCCAAGGAAAAGGCCCTCGTGGCCAAACCGCTTGATACGCAGCGCCATCTGGCTGACGCTTGGAACTACTTCATGGAAGACGTCACGCCAAAGAAAAACCCCATGAACAAATACACCTTAAAGGGCAGCCAGTTTGAAAAGCCGCTTCTTGAATTTTCCGGCGCCTGCGCCGGCTGCGGTGAAACGCCGTACGCCAAGCTCGTAACCCAGCTCTTTGGTGACCGCATGATGATTGCCAACGCTTCGGGCTGCTCCTCCATCTGGGGCGGTTCCGCACCGAGCATGCCGTACACGAAGAATGCCGCTGGCCATGGTCCGACTTGGGCCAATTCCCTTTTTGAAGACAACGCCGAATACGGACTTGGCATGCATCTGGGCACCCAGGCCTGCCGCAAGCAGATCACGGATATCATGACGGGGCTCATTGAAGAAGGCCAGATTTCCACGGAACTCAAAAATGCCATGGAAGACTGGATCTGCCACCGCGATGAAGGGGAAGGGAGCCGTGAACGGGCCGATCGCCTGACAGACCTCCTCGAGAAAGAAAAGGCCGGCAATGAAACGCTGGAGCACCTCTACGAAAATAAGATCTACTTTGTCAAACGTTCCCAGTGGGTCTTTGGCGGCGACGGCTGGGCTTATGATATCGGCTACGGCGGCGTAGACCATGTCCTTGCCATGAACCGCGATGTCAATATCCTCGTCTTTGATACGGAGGTCTACTCCAACACGGGCGGACAATCGAGCAAATCGACGCCGACGGCAGCGGTTGCCAAATTTGCCGCCAGCGGCAAAAGGACAAAGAAGAAGGACCTGGGCATGATGGCCATGAGCTATGGCTACGTCTATGTGGCCCAGATCAACCTCGGCTATGACAAGAACCAGGCCATCAAAGCCATCAAGGAAGCCGAAGCCTATCCGGGACCGTCGCTAATCATCTGCTATGCACCGTGCATCAACCACGGCATCAAACGCGGTATGGATCATTCCTTCATGGAAGCCAAGGCGGCTGTGGAATGCGGCTACTGGATCAACTATCGATATAACCCGGAGCTCAAAGCTGAAGGGAAGAAAGCCTTCTTCCTTGACAGCAAGGCCCCGACTGGTGATTTTGAAGCCTTCCTCCGTGGAGAAGTCCGCTATGCCTCCCTCGAACACGAATTCCCCGATGTCGCAAAGGAACTCTTCAAGAAGACCAAGGAAGATGCCATGGCGCGGAGAGCCCTGTACGAACGGCTCGATGCAGAATGAAGAAAAGCTCGGATAAAGAATGAGGTAATGTAAAACGCAGCGTCCACTGGGCGCTGCGTTTTTTGGTGTGAGGCTGTCACGAGCCTGCGGCTCTAGCTTTCTCGCACCTACGGTGCTGGCTGTCGAGCGAAAAGACCGTAAGGGAAAAGACCAGGAGGTGCCGCCCCAAACCGCCCTACGGGCGGATCGGCATTCGCCGTCTCTAAGGCAAAAGATTCGAAGGCAGTTCGTGCTGAGAATAAAGGTATTGCCTAGTGATTTTTGCACTTAGTATAGAAAAGCCAATAGAAGGTCATTGATAGCAAACTATGCAGAATCAACTAAAAAGACTTAACCCGAAAACGCGCTTTGATTCGGGGTAAGGCTTACTTTTTTATTTTTTTCTTTAGGTTCGGTGCTCCTGCATCGAACCGTTCCTGTCGGGTCTTTTCGCCTTGGAACTCGACTCGTAGAGTCGATCCGCCCC
>OFMS01000112.1_pt1 | contig 78984 bp, 61 predicted proteins | sample 1541871 | NCBI WGS metagenome assembly OFMS01 (sample SAMN04209251, study PRJEB22552) | human gut metagenome | biome: gut; material: feces | host: Homo sapiens | place: USA: Oklahoma
GATCATGACACGCTGACGCATACCACCGGAAAGCTGATGCGGATACTGTTTTGCAACTGCCTCCGGGTTCGGGATACGGACATCCTTTAACATCTCAACCACTTTCTCGGCTGCCTCTTTTTTATTCATTCCCTGATGAATGATAAACGGCTCGGAAAGCTGACGCTCTACAGTAAAAATCGGGTTTAAGCTGGTCATCGGCTCCTGGAAAATAACAGAGATCTCATTTCCACGGATCTTACACATATCTTTTACCAATACATCTGCAAGATTTTTACCATCAAAAATGATCTCGCCGCTGTCGATATAGCCGTTGCCGTCTAATAATTTTAAAATACTCATGGCGGAAACACTCTTGCCGCTTCCGCTCTCACCTACAACACCAAGTGTCTTTCCCGGTTCTACCGAGTAAGAAACACCGTTTACTGCCTTTACAATACCCTTTTTCGTTTTAAAGAAGGTATGCAGGTCATGAATCTCTAATAAAGCCATTTTGTGTTTCCTCCTTTAACGCTCATTTGATTTCGGGTCGATGGCATCACGCAGACCGTCTCCGACCATATTGATACAGATTACACAGATACCTAACATGATAGCCGGGAATACCCATCTCCACCAGTAGTTCTGGATAACAACGGAACTTACGCAGCCGTTCAACATATTTCCCCAGGTAGGACGCGGCAGTTTTACACCGAATCCTAAGAAGGATAACGTAGACTCTGTCAGCATACAATATGCAAAATCAAGCGTTGCGGATACGATGATAACCGAAATAACATTCGGGATAATATGCTTAAATACGATCACGGAACGTTTTACACCCATCGCATTTGCAGCGGTTACAAACTCCTGCTCACGCTCGGCAAGCACCTGTGCACGGACAAGTCTTGCAAGGCTCGGCCAGCTTAATATACCGAGGATCACCATGATCAGGGCAATCCTTGCGCTCTCTGTCATACTGTTTCCGATAATAGATGTCAAAATCATCGCCATCGGCAGGAACGGAAGACATGCAACGATCTCTGTGATACGCTGTAACACGATATCTACCCAGCCTCCGAAGAAACCGGACACACCACCGACGATGATACCGATGATCGTGGAAATGATAACAGAGATCGCACCGATCGTCATGGTCATACGTCCACCGTTTAAGATACGCGTGAATACGTCACGTCCAAGTTCATCGCTTCCGAACAGATAACCTTTTAATCCCCAGGTCACAATATCCCCGGATTTTGTCACTGCATAGTTCTGATAAGTACCGCCGTAGATGGCAGTAACATCTTTTGCTTTCTTTGGAACGTCTGTCTGGTGTTTTGCATTGCTTCCCCAGGAGTAAACAGTTCCTTTATCGGTCAGTGCTGTGATATGGTATCTTCCGGCAAACATGGAAACGATCTCTCCATCCATCTCCGGGATTTCTTTTTCACTCTTGTTAGCTTTTCCCCAAATACGGAGAGAACCATCCTCCATCAGTGCAACACAGGCATCGGATGTTGTCACAATATCTTTTGCTTTTCCAAGATCTTCCGGGATATTGGAAATATCGGATTTCTGACTTCCTAAATGCCGGATCTCACCATCATCTGTGAGTGCCATTAAAGTTGTATTGGCAACAGAGATCTTTGCAATGTGGCTGTTACCGTTTCTTCTTGTCAGGCGCACATCATTTAAGTTTTCATTTCCCCATGCGATTACTTCGCCGCCTTCCGTTAACACATAGGAAATCTGATAACCGGCTGCGATCTGTTTGATCTTTTCATGTTTTACTTCCATCGGAATCTGACACTGTCCCATACGGTCACTACCCCAGATGAAAAGCTCTCCATCTTCATTGAGTGCCATAACATGGTCAAATCCTGCAGATACAGATACCACTTTTCCCATTTCTTTCTGCTTTGGCATCTTCTTTGCAATGTCGATCTTGTTACTGATCTTGGTGTAACCCCAGACATAGACTTTTCCGTCATTGTCAACGCCCACGCTGAATGTTGCACCCGTGGAAATCTCTTTTACATTTCCTTTTAAACCATCCGGCACTTTCATCATATTCAGTCCCGGAGCGACATTGATCTGTGTCTCTTCTTTTTCACTTAAGTCGATCGGGTTAAAGACCGGTCCGATCAGTACGATCAGGAAAATAACCAAAAATACGATCAGGCCGCCAAACGCAAGTCTGTTTGAGGTAAAATTCCTCACAACTGTACGGAGCGGACTCTGAAGCGCTTCTTCCTGTAATACATCGAGTTCTTTATCCCTTTTTCCAAAAAGGTGTTTGAGCATCTTCATGTTTTTCGTTCCTCCTACTTATCAATGCGTACACGCGGATCTACCAGACCGTAGCTTAAGTCTGTGATCAGGTTGCTGAGCAGTGTGATGATACAGTAGAGCATGTTGACTGCCAATGCCATATCATAATCCTGATTCATCAGTCCGACATAATACATTTTACCGATACCATTCAACTGGAAAATCTGCTCGATAACGATCGAACCCATGAAAATACTCATGAACCAGCTGATGATCAGTGTGATGACCGGAAGAAGTGCATTTCTCCATGCGTGGGAATAAATAACAACCTTTTCCTTCAAACCTTTTGCTCTTGCAGTACGGATATAATCCATACGAAGTGCGTCGATCATTGCCGCACGGACATAACGTGTCATACTTCCTAACGCTGCAACCGTCATAACGATGACCGGAAGTGCCAGATAGTGGAGACGGTCAAGCACGAATGCCACTCCTGTTCCCTGGAAGTTCGGCGTATTCATGCCACTGATCGGGAACCAGCCGAGTTTTACGGCAAAAACAAAAATAAATACCAGTGCAACTATATATTGAGGCATGCTGTAGCCGACAATCGTCAGTACCTGTACCGTATTGTCAAATTTAGAAAATTTTCTGACCGCACAGTGAATACCGAGCGGTATCGTGATCGCCAATGCGAGTATCGTGGATACGATATTGATCTGTATCGTGTTTAACAGTGGTGTAGAGAGACAGTCTTTCACATCTTTTTTGTAGAAGGAAGAATATCCAAGATCACCTTTTAACAAGTTTCCCATCCATTTTACATAGCGGACCGGAATCGGATCGTCTAATCCTAATTTTTCTCTCGCTTCCTGATAGCGGAGCTGGAATGTCTCATCGGAGACTTTACCTCTTAAGTTCTGCACCTGATTAAGAGCACGGTCACCAGGTACGTTATTAAACAGTACAAAAAGGATAATGGATACTACAAAGAATACCCCTATCATATATAAAATTCTTTTCCCAACGTACTTTAACATAATTTAACCAACCTTCATTTGATTTTTCTTCTTCGTTTCCTTAGGAACAAAATCCTGACATGCCCCTTTGATCCCATTCCAAAAGAAACGATCAAAGAATTTGCCGGAATATATACCGCATGGGCGCGGGACTTATGCCCCACGCCACATACCGGTAAAATTTCACATGGAATAAAATATTACATTGAAATGAAATATTCTAATCAGAATCAATTACTCCATGTTTGCATACAGAATTGCGTTTGTTGCATCCCAGTTGTATCCATCTTCTTCAAAATCATGTAATTTTGATGTGAAGAAGTCATGATAATCATTGGAGTACAGCGGAATCTCAGGAAGCTCATCATTCCAGTCAGCGATGAAATCGAACCATGCTTTTGCATAAGCCTCATCATCACCTTCTTCTGTATGATTCATGGCAAGTGCAAGATCATACAGTTTCTGTCCTTCTTCGCCCTCTAATGCGTTGGTGTTGTTAGAAGAGCCCGGCTCATACTGGAATGCAACATCATAAGGGTTACCGAAACCACTTGCTAAGTTGAACATCTGATATGGGTTCTCCGTTGAGTTATCATAGTAATAGGTCAGTAAGTCTGTGAAAGTACCAACAGTCTGGTTGATCTTCATACCTGCTGCTTCTACATCCGGGTTCTGCTGTAAGGAAGTTACAAGCAGGTCAGATACAGAGTTATTCTCAGAAGAGAACCACTCGATGACTAACGGCATGTAAGTACCATCGTCTAATTTCTTATAACGGATTCCGGAACCTGAGTAATCAGAACCATCTTCGTTGTATACCCAGCCGCCATCCTCTAACTCTTTGACTGCAGAGTCAAGGCTGTATGTGTAAGAGTTTAATCCGTCTAATTCTTCTGCGTATTCCTCAGCCATCCACTGCTGTGTACCATAAGGTCCGCTTACAACCGTACCATGTCCACCGGTGAATGTCTGTGCAAATGTTACACGGTCAAGCAAGTAAGCCATTGCATGACGTACTTCTTTGAACTGGGTTGGTCCCTGATTACATTTGAGAGAAATCATTCCATAACCTGCGCGGCCATAGCTTAAGTAATTGAAGTTACCCTCTTCTACCATGTCAAGACCCTGCTCGATCTGATCACCGTCTGCTACCTGGTATAAGATATCAACAGCACCGGTCTTTAACTGATCCATCATAGTATCCTGTGGTGTATATTTTACGATAACAGTTTCGATATTTGCTGTCTGTCCCTCAAAGTTACCCGGGAAATTCGGGTTCTTTGTCAGTGTGTATGCATAAGAGTTCTCATCATAAGATGTGAACATGTAAGGACCGGAGCAGATATTGTAGTCATATCTTGCAGCCTGTACTTTGTCACCGATATACTCAGAAGTAAAGTTATCAGAGAATTTCACACCATCCTCTGTATCCTCTAAAGTAACATCTTCCGGCAGCCATAAGTCCATAGACTCCGGCTGGTTAGAGATCAAAGCCTGTCCATAGTAATATGGCATAAACTGTGCATCGATCGTTACAGAAAAAGTCTTGTCATCGATCAGATGAAGTCCTTCGAATGTATCGCTCTCACCATTTAAATATGCATCATATCCTTTTACATACTGAACAGTACTGTCTGTTAAGTTGCTTGCTTCGAGATCCGTAACCATCTCATTGCATCTTAACATGTATGTTAATAAGTAATCATCTGCATTGATATCAGAACCATCACTGAACTTTAAGCCGTCCTTGATCTTAACAGTGTAAGTTCTGCTTCCGTCCTCGTTATCTGTTACTTCCAGATTGTCAAGAACAGCCGGGTTCTCGATCCATTTACCTGTCTGGTCTTTGTCGATCGGAGCCATACCTGTAACTAATTTGAATGCATCGTAATCAGAAGCACCGTTTGCCCAGAATGGAGTAATATCTCCACTTGTCTCAGAACTCTCGCCTAAGATTACCTGTTTGTTGCTGTAAGTACCGTTAAAAGTACTCTCTGTGCCGTCTGCAGCTGCCTCTGTTCCCTCTACAGCAGCGTTGTCAGAAGAAGCGTTGTTTCCCGCATCAGCATTGCTGTTTCCTGAACCGCATCCTGCTACCATTCCGGTAGTCATGGCACCGATCAGAAAAAGAGAAATCAGTTTCTTTTTCATAATAGTTCCTCCTTATAGAAAATTGTTCTATATAAAAACGCCATGGCGTCTTTATAACATTATCGTTGTAGCACGTTATCGCACTAAAATATTTTTGTATAAGCAAAAAAAGTGCCAACAGACCTCCTTGCCCGTTGCACTTTAAAAATATACAACTGTTTGTTCCCGACGAACAACACTTTTTTTATTATACATGCGAGCCGTTTTTTGTCAATACTTTTTCTCATTTTCAGACATGTATAAATATAACGCTTTTTCCACTAATTTCCATTCTTTTGCATTATCATTCAAGAACCTTCCTAAATGTATGAATTTTTTTTCATTATTTTAATTATTGGGAATATTTATATTCCGTTATAGATTTCACCTTTTCCTGTTTCTTCTATATTATATGCATTTCACCGTTATGCTGCTTTCCATCTCTGTCTGCAGCTGTTATAATAGAGATACTTTGTAATCCCATTCATTTTTATTTATAAAGGAGACATCACCATGATCACACCGGAGGACATATTAAACCTTAATTTCTATAAAAAAGAAAAATTTACCGGCAGCTACAAAGGCATGCGCTACCTGATCCAGAAGGACCATGAGGAAGAGTCCGATCATGACATTTTCCGTGCCACTTACTGGCCGGGTCCCTATAACTTTGCAGTCACAGATGATTCCTTAAAAAGCTCTGCCACCTTTCCTTTTACAGAGGACGGAAAGCTCCAGGTCGTGGACTGGCTTAATGAGAACTGGGAAAAGGAAAAAGATCATTTTCAGTCTTTATTGCTTTAAAGGATTGACAGTACCCCGCTATAAACTTAAAATCTGATTAAAGGTGTTACTTTAGTCCTAACTTACACAGAATGAAAATAGTGTGAAAAATAAGATTTTTCACACGCAAGATTTGTGCTTACGCACAAACTTATGATGCCCTGAAAAACGGGCAGGAATGGAGAGATTTTATGGAGTATAACGAATTGTATTTCAAAGCAAAGTCAAATGCAAAAGCTCGTACGGTCTGGCTGATCTTAATCGCCATCATGACTTTGTCCTATGGCTCTGAGACATCCCAGGGGCTTCACTCCGCAAAATATTACACAACCTTTCTTCTCATGGCATGGGTTCCCTTTTTCATTGGTATTCTCGTACTAAAGATCAATGGAAAAGCTTCTTCTGTATACAAGGAAATCGTTGCCGTCGGTTACGGTTCGTTTTATACTTACGTCATCCTTACCACGGATTCCGCGATCGCTTTCGGCTATATCCTGCCTCTGACAAGTATGCTGATTCTTTTTAAGGATCGCAAGTACATGATCCGGTGTGGTATTGCCAATGAGATCATCGTAATTGTCCATCTTGTTTTACATAATATGTATGGAATCAACCCGAGTATCGTACTGAACGATTACTATCTTCAGATTTCCACGATATTGCTCTGCTATATCTGCTACGTTGTTTCCATTGACCATTTAAACGAATCTGACGGTGCACTCGTCAACTCCATCCGGGACAATTTAGACCGCGTGGTAACAACAGTCGGACAGGTAAAAGGCGCCAGCAGTTCCATTGTTGATGGTGTCACTGTTGTCCGCGAACTTGCTGATGAAAACAGGCAAGGAGCTGATTCCGTTGTAAAAAGTATGGAAGAGCTTACCCAGAATAACGATATTCTTTATACAAAAACGATGTCCTCCATGGATAAAACCTCCGATATCAACATGCAGGTGCAAAATGTGGCAGCTCTGATCGAAAAGATGGTAAATCTGATTCAGGAATCCATCGAGCATGCAAACTTAAGTGCCGAAGAACTTGCCGATGTTGTGACAACCACCAACACAATGGCTGATCTGTCCGCGCATGTCGAACAGGTTTTAGAGAACTTCAAACAGGATTTTGATATGGTAAAGGAAGAGACCGGAACGATCGAAGGAATTACTTTCCAGACAAACCTCCTCGCCTTAAACGCCTCCATCGAAGCTGCCAGAGCCGGTGCTGCCGGAAAAGGCTTTGCCGTTGTAGCTGACCAGATTCAGGGGCTCAGCGTGGAGACCAAAAATTCCTCCGGCCGCATTCGTGATGCATTGACCCATTTAGATGAGACTTCCGGAAAAATGACACAGTCTATCACGCAGACACTTGAACTTATCCAGACAACACGTGAAAAACTAACACTCGTAAAAGACAGTGTTACAAGTATTACCAAAGATTCCACAACACTCGGTGAAAATATCAAGGTAATCGACAGTGCCATGAAAGATGTGGAATCTTCCAATCACGATATGGTTGACAACATGAAACAGGTCTGCGATACCATGGATGTCATGACAAAATGTATCAACCAATCAGACGATGTTTCCCGCACAATGTTGAGCAAATACGAGGAATCCGCCGTCAACGTAAACAAGATTGAAACCATTGTCGGAAAACTGATGGGTGAACTCGGTACCGGTGGTTTCATGGGAATTGGCGATGCCAAACCCGGCATGAAAGTCATCCTGATTGCAAAGAACGGAAGCTCTTCTTTCACCGCTCACGGCGAAGTGACAGAATCCTTAGATGGTGGAATCACGGCACGTCTGCATGTTCCTTCCGGAAGTTCAATCGATACCAGAAACAGGAATTTTACCTACGAACTGCAGATCTCCGTGACAAACGCATTGTATATCTGGGAAAATGCTGAGATCACCACGATGCGTGGTCAGTCGTCCGATATGTATAAGATTACAGTTACAACCAACCCGAAGGTTGTTAACCGGCGTAAATATCCTCGTATGCCGATCTCTAACAAATGTACGATCACGGTAAAACAGAACGGTAAACAATATAACGGTCAGATGATCAACATCAGTGCCGGCGGCTTTGCATTCAGTGTCCGTGATAATTTCTTTTCCAGTGCGATCGGTTCTGATATCACCTTATCGATTCCTGATCTTCCGGTGGAAAATGCCCGCCAGTTAGAAGGTCATATCATCCGAAGCACAGACAATGAGAACGTCTTTATCGTCGGCTGCCGTATGCCAGAGGATAATACAGCGGTCGAACAGTATGTACAAAACAATTACCAGGGTGAGTAAATCTCATATGTCATAAATAAAACAGCGGATAACAACTTCTTTTCTTGTTGTTACCCGCTGTTTTATTATTTGTGCCTGTTAATTTCTTCTTATTTACTTTTATTCCTTATACAATAAAATGCTCTACGTTCTGCTGTAACTTATCTGCTGCATGATGAGCTGCTTCCGCTTTTTCTTTAATCTCGGCTGCCTTCTCTACCACAACACCTGTCTTCTCTGCGATATCGTTCGTACCGGTTGCTCCCTCCGTAGCTGCCTTGCTTACTTCGCCGATGGCATCCATAACACCGTTGATTGATGCTAACAGCTGCTCTGAGGATGCTGAGAAGTCTGTTACCAGTGCATCAATACTTCCTGCATCATTGCTGTAGGAATCCGCCATATCGGAGAATCCCGCAAAGCTGTCTACCACGTCGGTTCCAACAAACTCTAACAACTTCTTTGCTCCGTCTGCAAGATTTGTTACCGATTCCACAACATTCTTTGTCACATCCTGGATATGTACAACTGCTGCCTTTGACTGCTCGGCAAGTACCCTGATCTCATCCGCAACAACTGCAAATCCCTTTCCTGCCTCTCCTGCACGCGCTGCCTCAATTGAAGCATTGAGTGCTAACAGGTTGGTCTGTCCGGTAATCTCCATAATGGACTCTGCAAGAACACCGATCTGATCGACTACCTTGATATCTTCAAGTGCTTTTGTCAGTCCCTCATTGATCTCGGCATGGATTGCCTTGGTACGCTCATCATTTTCTGTTGTTGTCTTTTTAATACCTACGGCACGGTCACGGATATCATCTGCTTCCGTTGCACCGTCCTGTGAACGTGTTGCAATACTCTTTGCTGCACTTTCGATCTCATGGGACATTGCATTGATCTCTTCGGAGGAAGCCGCTGTCTCTTCCATACCCGCTGCAAGCTCTTCCGTCGTTGCGGAAACATTCTCGATTTCTTCGTCTAATGCCTGAATATTATCATCGATCTCCTGTACCATTCTGGTGATCTCAGTTGCCTGACTCTTGACCTCACCGATCAGTCCGCTCATCTCATTTCTCATGGACTCTAAAGATGCTGCGAGTTTTCCAAAATCATCGCGGCGCTTTAACAGTGCCGTTCCCATTGCCTGTGAAAAATCGCCCTGTTCCATGACACCGATGGAACTGATACATTTTTTCAGTGGTCTGATGATGCTGATAATGATCATAATCAGCAATAAAACTACTATTATTCCCTCAATCAACGTTGAGATAATAAACAGTGTCATCCTGCCTGTAACATAAGAAGAAAAATCTTTTTCAATTGATGCTACCTGATCATCAATATAATCCGTATAATTTCCGGTTCCGATCACCCATCCAAACGGTTCAAATGCCTTACTGTAGGAACGCTTCGGAGAAGGTTCTGTCTCTCCTTCTTTCGGGAATACATAATCCGTGTATCCTCCGTCTGCCTCCTGACCGACACGGATGATCTCTTTTACCATCTGGTATCCATTGGCATCTTTCGTCTCCATACGATTGGTGCCTTCCGTGTCATTTCCTAAAAGCACCACATTGGTTCCGTCATACTGATCCACCCAGAAATATCCGGCATCTCCATAACGAAGCTGTCTGATCTCATCTGCTGCCAATTTCTTTGCTTCCTCTTCCGTATACACACCAGCCTGATACTGATCGTAAATTGTCTGGCAGAGCGAAATCACATTGTCCACCTGCTGTTTGATCTGTTCGTCGTAAGATGCGCGCTCATCTGCTTCCAGCGTCCGTCGACTGCCTCCTCATATGTTTTTCCTGCAGAACGCGGGCTTGCTGCCAGCGCAGTAATCTCATACCACGGATGATTTGCCAGAAGCGTGATGAAACGCTGACCTACCATACCAGTTGCTCCCAGAATGCCTACACGTAATTTCTTTTCCATGTTCATCGTTTTTCTCCTCTTCTGACAGCGGCTTTTTCAGCTTCTCATGGCAGGATGGAGTTTGGATAGGAAGCTCCTGCTCTGCAACACGTTTTCACTCTGCCGCTGTAATTCTTGTCTATCCTATAACAAAACAAACAAAAAATCAACATTTTTCCGCAAGAAAAATACATTTGTATGTCACTCGCGGACATTTGACAAATTTATAACGTCTGTCACGGATTTAACGATGTTTTAACTCAAAATAGGTTCTTCTAAGCCAAGTATTCCGCTGCAGCCTTCTCAATCCCATCCGGGTACTGCGTCCGGTAGCTCTCAAAATCAAGCCCCCTTGCCGCAATCTCTTTTCCTAGTTTCACTAAGAACGACGGAATCTCACTCTCAAACATCGTGCCAAGCTCGCGTCCCATCGTCTCTTTTCCCTGTACCTCATTTCCGCCCAGATAAAATACAAATGCCGGCTGTGCCTTGCCATCTGCCATCCGCACGCCGCCGCGGAATCCCATCGGTCCGGTCTGGTGGGTACCGCAGGAGGACGGACATCCGGAAATATGAATCTGCGGAAGTGCGCCGTCCGGGATCTGTGCCTCCCCGACCGCCTTTACACACGCCTGTAACAAAGCCTGCGAATCGCGTGCACCAACCTGACAGATCGACGCACCGATACAGCTTACCGATGTCTCAAACTTTGTCTGAGCAGTCTCCTTCGTCGCCTCCAGAATCTTCTCTGCTTCTGCTCCGGTCAAATTGATGATGTAAGCAGTTTCATCCGGTGCCAGGCGAAGCTCTGTGCCGTCAATCGTCTGCATCATTTCTCCGAGGGCTGCCAGCGTCTCTGGGCGCGGCTGTCCGCCAATCGGATGCCAGATAACCGTATAAAGTCCCGGCTGTTTCTGCTCCAGCACACGTTCTCCCGACGCGCTGCTTCCATCGCCTGTTTTGCTCTGCTTTTCTTTTATTCCTGCCGCTGCCATCACTTCCTCGCGGGAAAGATCCAGCTGCTCCCCGGATGCCAGTACCTCCTGAAGCTTCTCCTGATACGCCTTCCGGTAATTTTCCGCTCCACCGAGCGCTTCCTGCATATACCGGGTACGCGCTTTTCCGCGGTTTTCGTAATTGCCATATGCCCGGAATGTCAGCCACATCGCCTTAATGTAATAAAGAATCTTCTCCGGCGCAACACCCTCGGCAACTTTAACGCCAAACTGCGGATTGTTTCCCAGGCCGCCTGCACTGTACACATCAAACGTTCCGTCCGGACAAGCCGCAAATCCCAGATCGCGGTAGGTCGCGTGCGTCACATTCGCCGGTGAATTAGAGAAACAGACCTTGAGCTTGCGCGGCATCTTTTCCGCATTGATAAAGGTCATCAGATATTCTCCCGCCGCCTTCGCCCACGGCATAACGTCGAAATATTCGCCCTCTTCCACGCCGGAAAGCGGAGAACACATCACATTTCGCGGAAAATCCCCGCCGCCGCCCATCGTCACGATCCCGGCATCGAGTGCCTGCTCCATCAATTCACAGACTGATTTCTCATCCAGATTGTGAAACTGCACGCTCTCACAAGTCGTAAAATGTACCATATTTACCTGATATGCACGGATTGCCTTTGCGATAAATGCAAGCTTCTCCTTCGACACACATCCTGCCGTCATACGCAGACGCAGCATGCTCGCCGCGCCGCCTTTCTGTGCATAACTGCCGTAACGTCCTGAAAAGCCCTTATATGAGCCCTTATCCATCTTTCCTGCATAAAAATCCCTCGTTTTTTCACAAAACTCCGGAAGATCTGTTTTCCACTCCTGTGGAGCAATTCCTATCATTGTTCTCTCCTGTTTTCTCTTCAAATGTTACTGGACACGCATACGTGTCCAGTAACGGAATTTGCCGTAGCTTCGCATTGAAATACTGCAAATTCCTGCTGCCACCACGTTTTCTTACGGCACTTTCGGTTCCAAAAGTGCCTACCCATAAACAGTAACCTTCAAATTCTACTTTTATTTTACCAGCTTAGCACTTACACCAGATCCAGCGCCACTTCCATCATATTGGTAAACGTCTTCTCGCGTTCTTCTGCCGTCGTCGCCTCTCCGGTCACTGCCGAATCCGATACGGTCAGGATACAGATCGCATTTGCGCCCGCATAGGCAGCGTTGCTGTAAAGTGCCGCCGACTCCATCTCCACTGCCAGCACACCCATCTGCGCCCAGGTAGTTCCGGTCGGCTCAAGCGGTGGGTTGTAGAACATATCGGAACACAAAATATTACCGACATGATATTTTAAATTTCTCTTTTTCGCAGACTCAACCGCCTTTTCCAGAAGCTCATAGCTGCACACGCAGGAATAATCCCCCGGCAGGCGGAACTGTTTTACATAGTTGGATGTCGTACAGGATCCCATCGCAAAAATAAGCTCGCGCACCTTTACCTCCGGACGCAGCGCACCGGCTGTTCCGATCCGGATCAGATTCTTGCATCCATAAAAATGAATCAGCTCATACGAATAAATTCCCATCGACGGACAGCCCATGCCGGTTCCCATGACAGACACGCGTTTGCCCTGATAATAGCCGGTATAACCGTACATATTTCTCGTTGTATTGAACTGTTTTGCATCCGTCAGAAAATGTTCTGCGATATACTTTGCCCGCAGCGGATCGCCCGGAAGCAGAATTGTCTCCGCAATCTCGCCCTGCTTTGCCCCGATATGAGGGGTCGGTGTGTTCTGAAGTTCAGTCATATGAAATACCTCCTTTTTTTCTTTCTGTTTGGTTCTAGCTTCTCGCCCGGCTTCCCTTGCCGTCGCGGTGCCCTATTTTCAAACGGCTCAAATGAACCGGTTTTTCTTTATACATAACGATCGGATCGTCCTCGGTGCCGTCCAGCAGATGGATTGCCTCCAGCGACTCGGTACGTCCCAGCTTGATGCCGCGCACACCTTTCGCATTCTTCTTCATCTCCGATATCTCCTCAATCGGGAATCGCAGGAAGATACCGCTGGTTGTCTGGATGACCGCCTCTCTCATGCCGTCCGCCGGCTGTACCGAGAGAAGCATATCATTCTCCTGAAGCTTGGTTGCCGCCACTGTCCGGTTATTTGTCTCAAATTCCCCGCCCGGCACGATCTTGATCATCGCATCCTTCGTTGCAAATAATAGCTTCTGTCCCTTTAACTGCGCCGCATTCACCACACAGACCGGACGTTCTTTGGTGCCATCAAATTTACTCAGGTTATCAATCGGCACACCCTTATCGCGCAGCTTTCCAAACGGAATCTCCGTCACCTTCACCTGATGGAATGCACCCAGATCCGTAAACAATCCGATCTTATCCGTCGTATGGCACGGCAGTACATACACATTCTCCGTGTCCACTGTCTCCCGGTTCCGCTCGTAGATCGACGGTTCCAGAATCTTGCAGTAACCAAACTTGTCCAGCACGAACACGCCCGGTCTGGCGCTCTCCGCCGCCTCGTCATACACCGCCTCGCGTCCATCCTCGATCTTCGTCCGGCGTTCCACTGCAAACTCTTCCTTGATTGACTGCAGATCTTCTTTAATCACCTCATCCATCGCCTCACGGCTGCCGAGAATCTTCTGGTATTCTTTGATCTTGCGAAGTGTCTCTTTGTACTCCTTCTGCAATGCCAAAATCTCCAGGCCAATCAGTTTATAGAGACGCATTTCCAGAATCGCAGATGCCTGTTTCTCCGTAAAATGAAGCTTCTTGGCGTCTTCCTCAAATCCCGGTGTGCGGAACTGGATTTTGGAAATATCGCCCTCCATCAGGCAGGCTTTCGCATCTTTCAGATTCTTCGAACCGCGCAGGATCGCGATAATCAGATCGATGCAGTCGCAGGCTGTGATCAGACCTTCCTTGATCTCCTTCTTCTCCTGCTCCTTTTCCAGAAGCACCTGATACTTGCGGGTATTATTTTCATACTGGAAATCCAGGTAATTCTTTAAGATTCCCTTTAAATTCAGCGTCTCCGGGCGTCCATTCGCGATCGCCAGCATATTGACGCCGAATGTATCCTCCAGTTTTGTCTTTTTATACAAAATATTCTGGATTTTCTCAATATCCGCATCTTTCTTGAGTTCCAGAACAATCCGGATTCCTTCTTTATTCGATTGGTTGGAAATATCCACCACATCGGCAAGTTTCTTGGACTCAACCAGATCTGCGATATCCGACAGACATTTATTGATGCCCGCGCCGATCATCGTGTACGGAATCTCCGTGATCACCAGCTTGTCCCGGTCAGAACGGCGTTTTCCAAGCTCCACCTCCATCCGGGCACGCAGCTTGATGCGCCCCATTCCCGTCTCATAGATCGCCGGAAGCTCACTCTTATTCGCAATGATGCCGCCTGTCGGGAAATCCGGTCCCTTTAAGACGCTCAGAAGCGCTTCCGTCTCCATCTCCGGCTGATCGATATACGCCATCACCGTATCGATGACCTCGCCCAGATTGTGCGGCGGAATGCTGGTGCTCATGCCGACCGCAATTCCCTCGGCACCGTTAATCAGAAGATTCGGCACACGGACCGGCAGAACCTCCGGCTCTTTCTCCGTCTCATCGTAGTTCGGCACAAAGCGGACGGTCTTATCCAAATCCTTTAAATATACTTCCTCCGCAAACTTCTGGAGACGCGCCTCCGTGTAACGCATCGCCGCCGCCCCGTCGCCCTCGATGGAACCAAAGTTTCCATGTCCGTCTACCAGCGGCATTCCTTTCTTAAAATTCTGGGAAAGCACGACCAGCGTCTCATAGATCGAACTGTCGCCGTGCGGATGGTATTTACCCATCGTATCACCGACGATACGCGCCGATTTCCGGTGCGGCTTGTCGTGCCCCAGATGCAGCTCCCCCATATCGTAAAGGACGCGGCGCTGTACCGGTTTCAAACCATCCCTCGCATCCGGGATGGCGCGGGCCGTGATGACACTCATCGAGTAGTTCATATAGCTGCGCTGCATTTCCTCTGAATATTCTGTCGTAATGATCGTTTCAGCCATTCTATTTTCTATCTCCTAAATTCCTGTCCTATACTTTCATAATCTTTCTATTAAGCATCTATCTCCGCCTCATCCGCGTGATCGTAGATAAACTGCCGTCTCGGCGGCACGTCGCTTCCCATCAGCATCTCCGTGATCTCCGACGCCATCCGGGCGTCCTCGATCTCCACACGCTTGAGTACACGGTTCTCCGGGTTTAACGTCGTCTCCCAGAGCTGTTCCGCATCCATCTCGCCCAGACCTTTGTAGCGCTGCAGGGTAAATTCCCCTGTGTGGGTTCTGCGGTAGCGCTCCAATGCTTTCTCATCGTATAGATACTCTTCTTTTCCCTTTTTCGGAATCACCTTAAATAACGGCGGCATCGCAATATATACGTGCCCGTTCTGAATCAGTTCCGGCATAAAGCGGTATAAAAAAGTCAGAAGCAGCGTATCAATATGGCTTCCGTCCACATCAGCATCGGTCATCAGGACGATCTTGTGGTAACGCAGCTTTGCAATATCGAAATCATTGCCGTATCCTTCCGAAAAGCCACAGCCGAACGCATTGATCATCGTCTTGATCTCGGCATTCGCCAATACCTTGTCCATCGAAGCTTTCTCCACATTTAAAATCTTGCCCCGGATCGGCAGGATCGCCTGATAGCGCCGGTTTCGTCCCATCTTAGCTGAACCGCCCGCGGAATCTCCCTCGACAATGAAAATCTCACATTTCTCCGCCTCGCGGCTCTCACAGTTTGCCAGCTTTCCGTTGCTGTCAAAAGAAAAACGGGATTTCGTCAGCATATTGGTCTTGGCGCGTTCCTCCGCCTTCCGGATCTTTGCAGATTTCTCCGCACAGGCGATGATCGCTTTCAACACCTCTAAATTCCGGTCAAAATAAAGCTGCAGCTCGTCCCCTGTCACGCTGAACACCGCTTTTGTCGCATCGGCGCTCGCCAGCTTTGTCTTCGTCTGCCCCTCAAAGATCGGATCCGGATGCTTGACAGCCACAACCGCCGTCATGCCGTTTCTCGTATCCGGTCCCGTAAATTTTGTATCCTTTTCCTTCAGGATTCCCAGTTCTTTCGCATAGCTGTTGATCATCTGGGTAAAACGCGTCTTAAAGCCCGCCAGATGCGTGCCGCCTTCCTGCGTGAAAATATTGTTGCAGAAGCCGAGTACATTTTCCTCAAATGCATCGACAAACTGGAACGCCACTTCAACCTCGATCTGGTCGCTGACGCCCTTAAAATAAATCGGATCATGAATCGGCGTCTTCGTGCTGTTCAGCTCGCGCACATACGCCACGATGCCGTCCGGCTCCGAATAAGTCACTTTTTCGGCCTCGCCCGCCCGCTTATTTTCATAAAGAATCGTCAGCTTCGGGTTCAGATACGCCGTCTCATGCAGGCGGCTCTTGAGCCAGTCCGCTTTAAAACGTGTTTTCTCAAAAATCTCCGGATCCGGCAGGAAATTGATCTCCGTTCCGGTCTCTCTTGTCTTACCAACCACCGGCAGAAGACCATCGATCAGCTCAACCGTCGGGATGCCGCGCTCATACGCATCGTGATGGATCTGTCCATTCTTATATACATTGACCTCCAGATGCGCCGAGAGGGCATTGACAACCGACGAACCGACACCGTGCAGACCGCCGCTCGTCTTGTACGCATTGTTGTCAAACTTACCGCCCGCGTGCAAGGTCGAGAGCACGATTCGCTCCGCTGCCACGCCCTTTTTATGCATCTCCACCGGAATACCACGTCCATTGTCCCGGACGGTGCAGGAGCCGTCCGCCTCCAGCGTCACGCGGATCTGGGAACAGGCGCCCGCCAGGTGCTCATCGACCGAGTTGTCCACGATCTCATAGATCAGGTGATTCAGTCCCTTCGTTCCCACACTTCCTATATACATACCAGGACGCTTACGGACAGCCTCCAGCCCCTCCAGAACCGTTATGCTGTCCGCATCATACTGTGTTTTACCCATAGATTCATTCCTCCTGTGCCCGACCTGGGAATCATATTTGCTGCCATTTACACGTGTGATGCAAACGGCAGCTTTTATTTCACTGGTCAAGCTGATTTCTTCCACTTATAATACGTATTTATTTTATGACTTTGAAATCATGCAAATAGAACATTCTAACTCTCTGGCATCACATCCGCCAGCCATTGTTTTATAGACTTTTCATTAGCGAAAAAGTAGTAAACCGTTCTCATTTACTATAAAATATTAGTAACTGTTCAGTACCTTCACAGTCACGCGCAAAAATCCATTAAAAATTGCCTGCGGCAATGGGATTTTTGCCTGCTAGCCCATGTTTTCGTACGGTCAGCGCAGTAAATGCGCGGACCTACTGAACAGCTACAAATATTATTACATAAATTCAAAAATTTTGCAACGCATTTTTCAGAACAAATGTTCGCTTTTTGGACAACCGGATTCCATGCCAGCACTGCCTGCTTTCTTTTAGCCCAGCGCCACATCCAGAATCATCATCAGCACAAATCCAACCGCAAATCCGATCGTTCCCATATCGGAATGACTGCCCTGCGCCGACTCGGGAATCAGTTCCTCCACAACCACATAAATCATCGCCCCTGCTGCCAGCGCCAGAAGGACAGGAAGAACCGGTTCCAGATAGCGGTACGCAGCGATCGTCGCAAGTGCCCCGATCGGCTCGACGATACCGGAGAGTGTTCCCATCGCAAATGCCTTTTTCCGGCTCATCCCTGACTCACTCCGAAGCGGCAGGGAAATGATCGCTCCCTCCGGGAAGTTTTGAATCGCGATTCCAAGCGAAAGCGCAAGCGCTCCTGCAAGCGTGATGCCGCTCTTTTCTGCTAAGAATCCGGCAAATACCACTCCGACTGCCATGCCCTCCGGAATATTGTGAAGTGTGACCGCCAGAACCAGCATCGTCGTCTTCTTGAGCCCGCACACATGCCCCTCCGGTTTATCACTTCCCAGATGCAGATGCGGGATCACGTGATCCAGCAAAAGCAGCATCAGAATACCCACCATAAACCCAATGGATGCCGGCAGAAATGCCAGATGCCCCATCGCTTCACACATATTCATTGATGGAATTAAAAGCGACCAGACCGACGCTGCCACCATCACCCCCGATGCGAACCCCAGAAGCGTTTTCTGGATGATCGGCTTTAACTCATTTTTCAAAAAAAAGACGCAGGCTGCTCCCGCTGTCGTACCGACAAACGGGATCAAAACCCCAAGAAGCGTATTTTGATCCATATTCATTCCCTTCTCTTTCTTTTTTAATATCTGAGCGGTTCTTTCCCCGGAACCTTGTTTTTTTTCTTCTATTTCTCTTTGAGGTACCGGTTTGATCAAAGAAGTCATCTCAAGTTCCTCTGATTGAATATTCCTATTGTAGCATATGCACCTTTCTTTTGCACGGTTCCTTTTTATCATTAAGCCGGCTTCATCCGCCAATCGTTACTGTTCACGCATACGTGCCCAGTAACGGCATTCTTTCATATGTTTCGTTTACAAACGTTTTTCCGCAAATAAAAAGAGAACCAGAAATCAGGCTGTCCCTAATTCCCGCTTCTCTTTTCATTCTTTGAATTCAGTGATTTATCACTTTTTAATTTATTTCTGCTCAGAATTCTGTTTGATAAACTCATGAACATCGCTTACGCTTAAATTGCTCTCTTCGATCGCATCCAGTAATTCGCTTAATTCAGCTTTACGAATCTCAGCCGCTAATTCTTTTTTCTCTGCTTTCAGAGCTTTAACGGTTTCTTCTAATTTAGCCAGCTTCTCTTCTACTGCTGCCAGCTTCTCTTTATTTACTTCTAATGCAGAACGTTTTGGTCCTCTCGGCATAATACATACCCCTTTCGTTTTCTTTGAGAATAGCACAAATCTCTTATTTGTGCAATATCGATTCATTTAAAAACCAAGTTTTTCATTAATCAAAAAAATCTCCATTTCAATAAAATGCATTTTTTGATAATATACGACCGACCTCTGCATTACAAATCCGATTCTTTCTTTTTTGAATGTCTTTCTCTATGGACAAATTTCTTTTTCTTTATTATAATATCAGATTGTATCCAAATGCAAGAAAAAAGGAGTTTGTATGAGTGCTTCCAATACACAGAACGATTTTTCCAAAGGAAGTATCGTTAAAAATATCATGAATCTCGCTATCCCGATGACGCTGGCGCAGCTTATCAATGTCCTGTACAACATCGTCGACCGCATCTATATCGGGCGCATTCCCGATCACGCCACTCTATCTTTGACCGGCATCGGGCTTTCACTGCCAATTATCACGCTCGTCATCGCATTTGCCAACCTGTTTGGCATGGGCGGTGCGCCGCTCTGCTCGATCGAACGCGGGCGCGGGGATATCAAAGAAGCCGAGGCGATCATGGGAAATTCCTTCTCCATGATGGTTATTTCCGGTGTGCTCCTGACCGTGCTCTGCCTGATATTCCGCAAACCAATGCTGTACCTGTTCGGCGCCAGCGACGCTACTTATCCATATGCGAATGCCTACATCACGATCTATCTGCTCGGCAGCCTGTTCGTGATGGTCGGACTTGGCATGAACTCGTTCATCAATTCACAGGGATTCGGGCGCATCGGCATGATGACCGTCCTTTTGGGCGCTGCCGCCAATATCCTGCTCGACCCTATTTTTATCTTTGTCCTTCACATGGGAATCCGTGGCGCGGCGCTCGCCACCATCCTGTCGCAGCTTCTCTCCGCCATCTGGATTCTGCATTTTCTAACCAGTGACAAAACAATCCTGAAACTGAGACGTTCTTCCATGCGTCTTTCCGCGCGGAGAGTCCGGAAAATCGTCGGTCTCGGACTGTCCGGTTTCACGATGGCAATCACTAACTGTACCGTCCAGATCATGTGCAACGCGACCTTACAGGTATACGGCGGAGATCTCTATGTCGGCGTTATGACCGTTATCAACTCCATCCGTGAAATTGCAACTCTTCCAGTAACCGGCGTTACCCACAGCGCCCAGCCGGTGCTCGGTTTCAATTATGGGGCAAAAGAATACGGACGCGTTAAAAAGGCGATCGCCTTTACCTCTTTTATTGCAATTTTATATACGACCGGTATCTGGCTGATCGTCGATGGGTTCCCGGCATTCTTTATCCGCATTTTTAATCAGGATGCAGAACTCATCGCGGCAGGTATCCCAGCGATCCGCTTATACTTTTTCGGATTCTTTATGATGTCGCTCCAATTCTCCGGACAGTCGATTTTCGTCGGTCTGGGCGAATCCAAAAAAGCGATCTTTTTCTCTATTTTCCGAAAAGTCATCATCGTCGTTCCGCTGACAATCCTGCTGCCAGGTATGTTCGGAATGGGCACCAACGGCGTCTTCGCCGCCGAACCGATTTCCAACTTTGTCGGCGGAATTGCTTGCTTTGGAACGATGCTTTTAACGATTTGGAGGGAATTGACGAGGTTGCAGAAAGGGAAGAATTCTTAAAGATAGAGAGGTTATTTATTTAAATGAAAATGGCTAAAAGTTTGTGTGACGGGCTTTTAGCCATTGCTGTATATAACGATAGTTTTTACTATGTCAAAAATATACATTAATTTTTTCCATATGCTTCAATTCGACACGTATGTTCCTTACTTACCTTATCGTAATTAATTCCAACCAATAAAATATTTCCCGTATAATTTAAAATCGATTCTGGATAGTTCTTTTCTTTGATTTGCTGCAGCGCAGTCTGTGCATTCTGATTCCATTTAAGTTCAATTACCAGCGCCGGATAATCATTCTTGTACTCTGGTTTTGGTATAAATACAAAATCCGCAAATCCACGTCCTGTCGGTAGTTCCCGAACTGGTTTAAAATAATATTGCATCGAACTCAGATAAGCAATCGCGAGAACACTACTCAAAGAATTTTCATTATGATATTGAATAACAGATACATATTCATCATGAATCTTCCCGATCTGTGATGCTACTACTTTCTCATCCAAATCCAGTGTTGCATCCAACAACCTCTCCGACTCTTGCTGAAACAGAAACATCTCATTCCAGCGTTTACTTTCCACCGCCTTGGTCAACTCCTGCCGAATTTCTTCATTCGGAACAAACGCCATCTTTTTCGTCTGATCATAGCCTAAATACCCCAAATGAATCATATATGTCAGCACATCGTCTTTACTCTGAATATTCGAAATATCATTTCCAAATGTTGATGTATCTACCTTCACTTCAACTCCAGACAGCATTTCGATAATTGCCGTTTTCAATCCGTCATAATCCATATTAATGAGCGGCACAATCGCCTCATAAGACGCGGTTTCCGACCAATAGCTCTTAAATTCACCATCTAGCATGACACTCACAACTGCTTTGGGATTATAAACCTGACAATTTTTTAGAACATATCCATCATACCACGCCTTTACCTTATCAAATTCCACCTGATAGCGTTCTGAAAGTTCTTTCACCTCCGCCTCCGTAAATCCAATATACGGAGACAAGCGACCCGCGCTCAACATCGTAAATTCGTCAAAATTGTTCAGTGCCGACTGGGTTTTCTCTTTTTTAATAGGAAGAATGCCCGTCAAATAAGCAAGTTGAATATACTTGGTCGGTTCCGTTCCCTTAAACAATCCCCTCAGGAAACTTATATATTCATCCTGAATTTTCGAATTCGCCGCCATATCACGAATCAGAACATCCCACTCATCAATAATTACAACAAACTTATTCTTCGTTGCATTACAAATAAATGACAGTGCTTCTGGAAGCGAACACGTGTCGCTCGGTATTGCTTCTGAATAGTATTTTCTTAATTCCTCAATCGTTTTCTCTGTAATATACGATACAACCCTGTCGGCACCCCCGGCAGCTCCTATACACCATTGTATATCCCAGTGGATTACATCGTACCGATTTAGATGTTCCTTAAAATCCGGACTTTGACTAATTTCAAGTCCAGAAAACATCTGCTCTGAATCACAGCCTTTACTATAATACGCTGTCAGCATATCTGCCGTGATCGACTTTCCGAACCTTCTGGGGCGGCTATTGCAAATATATCCCTGCAATGTATTCATCACCTTATTGGTATACGTCAACAAACCTGTTTTATCAATATAGATTTCCGAATTCAACGCAACTTGAAACGCTGAATTATCCGAATTCACAAAAATCCCCATATTGACACACTCCTTTCGAAGCTGTTGCTTTGCCTGTTCATAATATTAATCATATTTATATGATTAATATTAACATTTGATAGTTTGAATGGCAAGATCATCATTCAAAACGTTCCTCTACTTCTCAGCCATCCGAATCAGCAACTCCAATATTTTAATTGCCATCTCTTCTTCCCGCATCCAGCCATTATAAACATCCTTCATGTCCTTCAAAATTATGCTTTCATCCGCCACCTCATAAAAGCGTGTATTTACTTTTTCTATGACAGCTTCATCCGGCACATCCTCTTCCATAAAATACATACTCTCTCCATAAATTCCCTTCCTTTTACCACCCATAACATCCCCTAATACCACACTTCCAAAATTTTCCATTCTGCAAGGCGGCAGTTTGAATTCCTCTAAAACAGAATCAAGAATTCTCTTCACTTCATCCGACGCCCCTTTTCGTTTCGTTAAATAACCATCCAGCGCACCAAACAGGCGTTCCATTTGTCTCTTCAACTCCGCTGGGATCTGAAGATAACGGCTGTCCAATTCTATCTTCCGCCATTCAGCATACTGTGGATGCGGTTTCATCGTCTGATGCCCCGTCCTGAATTCAATAAGAGAAGGATATGGATTTTCTTTCAATATGTTTCTATGGATGTTTACAAGTTCATCATAAAGCGGTCGATAAATCTCCTGCGCTCTTTTCCTATTCAATTCTTCTTTTCGCTGCTGTGTATTGACCCATATAGACCCAAGCAATGAAAAAACAGCTCCGATAACTGCTCCAAGCAATGTTCCGATTATACCTAATAGGGTTTGAGAATCTGCCCGCGTGAAAAGATTCACTTGTCCTAACAATGTCGCAAACATAAACAGGACAAGAATGACTCCACATATATAGATGCAGATTTTGAATTTACTGAAATAATATTTTAACTTTAAAAATATCATAAATCCTCACTTCTCTTTGCAAAGATTTTTCTTAATATTATAACATCAAACAATTCTATTTGCAAAAATCTGCCCCAACGACTCGTCTGTTTCAATTTTCGTCTTTTTTCTTGCATTCCCCCTTTACATATGCTATCCTATAAAAAAGCATATATTTTTCTATTTCAGCTTCTTGGCTGTCTGGCTTTCTAAATTATCTGAGAATCTTATGCTTTTCCAACTCATTAACAACTGAAAAGCAGGAGATTTTCAAAAAGGATTTTGCCTTGTTCTCCTGCTGAAAGGAGGACAACTACATATGACAAAACACAAACGTACCATGCGATCTGCAAACAGCCATTCAAAGAGCGGCTCTTCTCCATCACTTCGTTCACGACGTGATCATAAAGATACCCTCTTTCGAATGCTATTCAGCACTCGCGAAAACCTGCTCAGTCTGTACAACGCTGTCAATGGAACACATTATACAGATGCTGCTGCATTAAAAATCGTAACATTGGAAAATGCCATTTACATGAATATGAAAAACGATCAGGCTTTCCTTCTGGATTTTCATCTTAATTTATACGAACATCAATCCACTTGGAATCCAAATATGCCTCTTCGCTTTTTACTTTATGTGGCAAGAGAATACCAAATGCTGATTCGGAACCAGACTATCTATTCTTCTTCTCTGGTTACCGTACCAACTCCGCATTTTATTGTGTTCTACAACGGAGAAGATTCAAAAGAACCGGAAACAACATTAAAACTTTCCAATGCTTTTCAACAATCTACTACGCACCCAGAGTTAGAACTTCTTGTCCGTGTTTTGAATATTAACTTAGACAAAAATCCCGAAATTTTAAATGCCTGTCAAACTCTTAAAGAATATATGCTGCTTGTCGAGCGTATCCGAACATATGCCAAAGATATGCCCCTTAACGCAGCGGTCACTACCGCTGTAAATGAATGTATAGAAGAAAATATCCTAGCCGATTTTCTTCGTAAAAATAAAGCGGAGGCGATTGAAATGTGTCTATTTGAATACGATGAAAAACGTGAAAAAGAATTAATTCGAAAAGCCGAATTTCAAGAAACCACAAAGCGAATGCTACAAGCACTTCAATTACTTCAACAAAAGCACAGTCCCGAAGAAGTCGCACACGAAACCGGCTTACCTTCTGAAACAGTGCTTGAAATATTGAAAACTTTGCGTTCAGATTCATAACTTTTCTATTGTTCAATTTTCAAAAAAGAACGGCTGAAGACTTTACTCCTCAGCTGTTCTTTTTTTCATCCATACACTTTTCCCGTCCGCTCATCCCCGCCATCACAATCAAAAACCAGAAAAATGGCTGTCTGCAATTCATCAGCGTAAAACTTTCCGCCAACAATGCCAGCACTGCTGCGCGCTGTACCCGATCACATCGAATCATATTTCGTACAATCCAATATACAAGCACCGCCGTTGGAATGATACCATACGAAAACCAGACATCAAAAAAACTCGAATGAATCTCATTCACATGAAATACGTCAAACACGCCCGGACTCAGCAGCTTCTCAAATCCATCATATGGAATAAACCGCTCAAAAAAGCCCTCTCCTGCCCCATATAATAAATACTGCGGTTCCAATACCAAGCGTTCTGCACTCCGATCATAAAGCAAATCATAAAGATTGCCATTTGCCAGTTTCCAAATCTTTTGCTGAATCCGCGAAAGAAGCGTGTAGCTCGTCTGGGAAACATCAAAATCAGCCCCTGGCAGGATCCTATATACCCCGACAGCCAGCAGCACCACAAAAACCGCGCCGCCTATCCACCACAGCCTTTTCCGCTTCGAATGGCAGCATCTGTCCCAGAAAATCTGTCCGATAAGCACACAAAAGAATACAAGCAGACCGACAAACATCCCCGTTGATTTTGCCTTTCCTATCAAAAACACTCCCAACAGAAACATTCCCCAGAAGCCGATACGTGTTTTCGCCGTATAAATCGCTTTCCGCCGATACCCCATAAAAAGTACCAGCATCATGGTAAAGATAAAAAATGCAAACTGGTTCGGATCATTGAAAGTTCCCATAAACCGGGCACCGCCCCAGGATTCATGGAAATAACGCCCATGTCCGGAGAATAAAACAAGCAGCTGGAATACCATATTGATGCGGCAAATCCAGCACAGACCACGCATAAAGCACTCTGAATACAGTGTCCGGAACATCCATATCAGACACGCGGAATAAATCCAATACATCGTATGCAGCGGGAACTCCCGATTGGAAGTCCGGATAAAATAGATTCCATTAATGATAGCGACAAAAATCAGGAAAATAACCCATGGGATATCTTCCCTGTAAAATAATTTTGTCCGGTTCTTCCATGTTTCATAAAATGTCATCACACAGGCAGCCGCAAAAAACAGATCTGCAATCCCAATACTGCCGCTTGGGAACAGATAAAATTGTTTCAAAAAAACAGCTATGTAAAACAACCAACTTGCCACAATCTATCCACCTTTTTATTACACAGCCACTCCCAACCCAAGATTATAGCTGCCATCACAGCTGCCATCGTAATATATAATCTTTCATCCTTTACAAAGAATAATAAAAATTTATTCTTTTTTAATTGGCCTTTATCTCCCCCGAAATCATGCTTTTTCCCAAACATATTTAAATCCCCCTTAAAATATCTCCGCTAATTCCTATTATCAAACTAAATGGTAAACCATGCACCTTATTACTTTGCTACAATACCAGACAACTCCTTGAGCGTAAACGCAAAATAGGACTTATGATTCCACCTGCATCACGCACATCCCGCACCATGCGCACACCGCCGCGGCCAAGGTACGGTACGTAAATATAATATGAATATACGAGTGATTCGTAAATACGCTGTACCATACAAAAGGAATCAGGCAAATCAGGAAATAGGGAATGGCCTGGGATATCACTGCCATCCATCCCTCTCTCGTCTTCAGACATTCCCGTCTTCTCCACAGCATAAAGACCGTCAGCAGGACAAAGAAAAGGATCGCCGGTACCAGAACACCGATAAATCCCGCTCCCAGGTTACGGGCAAATACCATCACTCTGGAAAAATGATGCTCACCGTAGCTTCCGGAAACACGTACCTGGGCCTGCAAAAGTGCATCTGATAAAACATTCTGATGCAAGATTGCCGAAGAGATAAACCACTTTCCTCCCCACATACCAAAATATCCAATTCCCCAGGCTGCCGATGACAGAACCAGTTGCCGTATCCGCTCCGCCACCTTCACATGCTTCTGAAGCATCATCAAGACAGTCATAAGAACTCCCAGCGATGCAGCCGGGTAAGTCAACAGATCCAGATACCCGATCCAAACACCATTCATAAAAATCAAATACGCAAAATGCTCATCCCTAAGAACCCACTTTTGAAATACTATGCAGGCAATCACTGACAGCATCATCGGATAGAACACCGTTGAAAACTGTAGTGAATGAACAATCGCCAGAGGACGCAAGAAAAGAATTGTCACTCCAAGGGGCAATAGAAGCTCCCACTGCTTCTTTCTCAGTATCATCCCAATCAAAACCAGCAGAACCACAGCAAAGGCGATAGTATTCATCGTCCGTATCCCCATGTAGTCTGTCACCATCAAAAGAGGTCTGAGCACCACCAGATATCCATGCCAATACCGCGGATAGGCTATCGCCCCTACTCCGTCCTGAGACTTCATATATGCCTCCAAAGATACGATGGGATTCTCTCCTTGAAAATCCGGCCTGTATGCAGCTGCCGCCCGTTCCAAAGCGCCTGCACCCTCCTTCTGATAACAGGCATTTCCTATCATCAGGGCATCCGTCCAGTTATCCAGCCGCTCCGAATATGCATAACCAACTGCCGCATCGATCCCTTCATAAGAAAAAGTCTCAGCTGAACTGACTGCATGATTCATAATCGACTCTTCCGGCAGTAAAAAGGCACACCACAAAAGCAGAAGCCCTGCCAGCAAGCTGCCGCACAGCAGCACGCATAATTTACCACTTAACTTCAGATATTTCATACTTCCCCCATAACATTCATTCCTATTCACGCCCGCCTGACCGGCAGCGTGATTCTCCTATCGTCCCGGACACCCCCGCCATCACAAGGATAAACCAGAAAAAAGGCTGCCTGCAATTCATCAGTGTAAAGCTCTCCGCCAGAAGAGCCAGCACAGCCGCTCTCTGGGCTCTCTCACACCGAACCACCTTTCGTATAATCCAGTATACAAGAAACCCTGTCGGAATCAGACCATAAGAAAACCACACATCAAAAAAGCTGGAATGAATCTCATTCACATGAAATACATCAAACACTCCAGGGCTCAGAAGATACTCAAATCCATTCTGGGGAATAAATCTTTCAAAATATCCCTCTCCTGCTCCGTAAATCAGGTACTGAGGTTCCAGTATCAATCGTTCCGCACTGCGGTCATACAGCAGATCATAGAGATTTCCATTGGCAAGCTTCCAGATCTTCTGCTGAATCCTGGACACAATCGTATAATCTGTCCTGGAAACATCAAAATCAGCTCCCGGCCATATGAGATACACTACCAGAGCCAGAGCAGCCACTGATGCAGCACCGCCTATCCACCAATATATCTTTCTCTTGGAATGACGGCATCTGTCCCAGAAAAACTGGCACAAAAGCACAGCAAAAAACACTAAAAGCCCCACAAACATTCCGGTTGACTTCGCCTTTCCTATGAGGAATATACACAACAGGCACATTCCCCAAAACAAAGCCCTGGTCTTAACCGTATAGATACCCTTACGGCGATACTCCATAAAAAGCACCAACATCATCGTAAAAATAAAAAAGGCAAACTGGTTCGGATCATTAAAAGTTCCCATAAATCTGGTACCGCCCCAGCTCTCATGGAAATACCGTCCTCGTCCGGAGAAAAGAACCAGAAGCTGAAACAGAATATTGATACGGCAGACCTGACAGAGACCTTGCATAAAACGGTTCGAATACAGTGCCCGGAAGGTCCATATCAAAAATGCCGAATAAAACCAGTATAAGCTATGGAGCAGAAGGTTCTTCTCCGCCGTCTTAATAAAATAAATACCATTGATAACAGCGGCAAATACCAAAAATACCGCCCAGGGAATATCTTCCCGATACAACATTTTTGCGCCACTTCGAAAAGCAGCGCAAATGGTCAGGATCCCGGCAGCAGCGAAGAAAAGGTCCGCAAGGCCAATGCTGCCGCTTGGGAATAAGTAAAATTGTTTCGTAAAAACTGCTATGTAGAAAATTGTAGGTATGATGTGTTCTAACACTTTTAGAGGGCTCCTTTGTTTTGTTATTTGATTTAACAATCATTTCTTTTTCTAACTTTTTATTTAAAATTAAACAAAATGTTTCCAACTTTTTTATTTAAGCAAAGCACCCCTGCCACAAAAAAGCCAATGACAACACTCCAGAAAAATATAATTTCTTCCCTTACAAAATAATTTTCAATCTGCAAGTGAAGAGATAATAAAACAACAAACATCTCATGAGATAAATACACTGCAAACGATATTCTGCTAAACCATCCTATCAGCTGATTCAAGCTATCCTTTTTAATCTTCATTTTAAAAAAAAGATTAAATATAGAAAAACTAGCTACGAGCAACGTCAAAGAATCATACCAAACATTATAAGTAACACCATGATTATACGCATACAATTCAACCGCAAGCGTTACAGCATAACTACCGATTCCCAAAAAGAAAAAATAGATACTCTTTACACAAGCAAAATATCCCTTTTTTATCATCCAACCAATGATTAATAATATTCCATATTCTCCGCCAGCAAATGAAAAATCTAATAGTTTATACAAGGGTTCTTTTCCCAACACAAAACAAAAAACATTAATAATCGGAGGTATAAACAGATAGAGCACCACCAATAAAACTGGGTACATTAATATTCTTCCATCTATTTTATTCAAAGCATTTGCAATAAATGGAAGAAATATATATAACCCTAATATAATCGGCATATACCATAGATGCGGACAACTTGCTCCTCTAAAAAACAACATCTGGCGAAGAAGAAAGAAAAACGAAAACTTCGCATTATCTATCCATAACGAAAATACATAATACACACAAATCCAGATCTCAGTCGCTACCAGCATCCCAAACACTTTTTTCTTCCACAGTTTATTTATATCCTGTGACGTATATGTTCGATCCAGCATAAGATATCCTGTCAAAAACATAAATAAAGGAACGCCTAATCGACCTATTGTAAAAAAAGCAAGTCCACTCCAACGAACTATAAGAGCTTCTTTACATAGAGATTCTGCATTTAATGTATATACACTCTCCGTCACATGTGTCAATATTACACATAGAATCGCAAAAAAACGAATGTAATCCAACGAATTTTTATGTTGTATATTTCTTTCACGCAGCATTTTTACTTCTCCCATAATTCCTCCGGATAAATCCCCTTTATTATCATGTGACGAAATCCTTCCTGCGCCGGTTCTATATCTTCTTTATAAGTAATACCAATCCACTTGTCCGATGTGTGAAGCACCTTTACAGAAACCGCATCCTTCTCTAACAATTCTGCTACGATATTCGGGAGCAAATATTCCTTTTTCTCCGGATTGCTTCCCAAATCATCCAGAAACCTTGAAAAGTTCTCATCAATATACTTCAGGAAATCCGGATATCCAGCCCACATATTCATGGATACCATAGTATCTGGTGTAACCCAGCTTTCAACTTCTACATTATCGCAATGAATCTTCTCACCTACCGCGTAAATTCCGGTTGTCTCTATTACCTTTTCCAGATAACCTGCTTCATCCGCTACACAGACACCTCTGGTAACTGCTCCATTATCACTCAGTGTGTTTTTCAAGGAAAATCCAGCCATCGCTAGGTTTATCTTATCCGCATCTGTATTACCCGACAGCAAGAAATCATGAAGTTCAGCAAATGCTTCTTTTCCGTAATAATCATCCGCATTGATAATCAAAAATGGTTCCTTTACCACATCTTTACAAGCTAAAATCGCCTGTCCGGTTCCCCATGGCTTCGTTCTTCCTGTCGGAACCTCATATCCTTCCGGCAGATTCTCCAACTCCTGATACACATATTCCACCGATATAACCTTGGATAAGCGATCTCCGATTACCTCTTTAAACTCCTTCTCAATCGCCTTTCGGATTACAAAAACAACTTTTGTAAATCCTGCTTCTTTCGCATCATAGATAGAAAAATCCATGATAATCTCTCCATTCGAAGCCATTTTTGCAAGCTGCTTTATTCCCGTTCCAAACCGTGAGCCGATACCTGCCGCCATAATAATAAGAGTTGTATCCATCTTTATCCTCCATATATGAGAATTGCTGCGCTAAATTTCTCAATCAATACGCAGCAATTCAAACAGTCAAAATAATCTTTACTTAAACTCTTTTTTAACTAATTCCAGTGCAGATGCAATCACCGCATCCATATCATAATACTTGTACTCACCCAGACGGCCGCCGAAGATCACCTTCTCTTCCTTCTCCGCCAGTTCTTTATACTTCTCATACAAGGCACCATTCTTTTCATCATTCACCGGATAATACGGCTCATCTCCCGGCTTCCACTCCGAACTATACTCACGGCTAATAACGGTCTTCGGAAGATCATTGCCATCCACATCCTTGCCGAACTCAAACCACTTATGCTCGATGATACGGGTCCACGGGGTCTCCGCATCCGTATAATTCACCGCTGCATTGCCCTGAAAATTCGGAATATCCAGAAGCTCCGTATCAAACCGAACGGAACGATACTCCAGTACGCCCAGAGAATACTCAAAATAGGCATCGATAGCACCAGTATAAACCACTTTCTCTGCCATAGCATCCCACTTTGCCTTATTCGCAAAATAATCCTCATTCAGACGAACTTCGATGCCATCCAGCATATTGGCAACCATCTTCGTATAACCGCCCATCGGAATACCCTGATACAGGGCATTAAAATAGTTGTTGTCAAAGGTCAGACGAACCGGAAGACGCTTAATGATAAAGGACGGCAGATCCTTGCACTCACGTCCCCACTGCTTCTGGGTATAGCCCTTAATCAGCTTCTCGTAAATATCCGTACCTACCAGACTGATGGCCTGCTCCTCCAGATTCTTCGGCTCTGTAATGCCTGCCGCCTGACGCTGTTCCTCGATCTTCGCTGCTGCCTCCTGAGGTGTCACCACACCCCACATCTTGTTGAAGGTATACATGTTGAAAGGAAGAGAATACAGCTCCCCATGGTAGTTGGCTACCGGCGAGTTCGTAAAACGGTTAAACTCCGTAAACTGGTTGACATAATTCCAAACCTCTTTATTATTCGTATGGAAGATGTGTGCTCCATACTTGTGAACCTGGATGCCCTCCACCGGTTCCGTATACACATTTCCTGCAATATTCGGGCGGCGATCAATCACCAGAACCTTCTTCCCTGCTTTCTTCGCCTCCTGGGCAAAAACAGCGCCGTAGAGACCGGCACCCACTACTAAATAATCGTACATAATTCCCTCACAAATAAGATTATACCAGATTTTATATATTTATTGGTCATTAACATGTTCCCTATAATCATAAAAGTAATAATAACAATTTTGTATTTACCATTATATGTAATTAATATAGCGACACATATAATTAAGAAACAAAATCAAACAAATAACTTTTGAAGTAACGGTATTTTTCGAGCAATCGCTGTAGTTGCAATACAAATGACAGTCACTACAATAGTTTTTATTACATTTGCAGTAAAGCAATATCTAAACTGAAGATATGGAATGATCAATGTGCATATAACAGCAAGCAAGAGATAGTGGAGGAAATAAATTCCCATTGTATATTTTCCAATAAACGATAAAAATTTGAACCCAATCTTTCCTTCATTATATGCAAAAAACAAATACAGTCCAATGCTCATAACCATGACTGAAAAATGCAGATATCCACCATCAAAATATACACATTTCCACTGAATCGAGCCGGTTTGCAACCATTTCATGATTATCGTTCCCACAAGACCAATCGCTACCATTACACTAGATATTATATTCAAATTTCGGCATTTCCTGATTTCTTCCAAATGCCCCATCACAACTCCACCAATCAAAAAATAAAATAGAGCGCTACTGTGGTTTGAAAACGGAAGAATGTCACTTAGACTCCTAAAGAAGTAAAAATCGGTTTGGGATATCATCGAAACAACCCAGTCCGCAGATGGTAAAACAATACCACTTAACAAGCACAAAATAGTGATGCTAATATATACTTTATAATGCTCATGGTACAGAACATAAAATGCCGGGAAAATCAACATAATCATAATATACGCATTCATATACCACATAACACCAGTATCGACATCTTCTAAATTTCCAAAACAAAGAAGATAGCGAATCAAACTCATAATGGATATCCGTGATGCCATATGCATTATATATCTATATACAAGAAAATATATCAGTTTCCAGCCACACACCTTTAAATAGAGACTTTCTATACTCTTCCTATATTTTGTAAAAACGAAAGGCTTAACCGCAATTTGAAGTCCTCCAGAAACCATTAAAAAAATCGGCACACCAGACCATGCCATTTGCATCACTACATTTCCACTAAAAGTCTCTGGTGAAAGAAATGTAAAATGGCAAAATACTACAAGCAGTATTGCCCCCCCCCCTTCAGAGAATCCAAATAATCGATTCGCTTCATAGTTCCCCCCTATTCTTTTACAAGTATTTTTCGCATCAATTAATATTCTAATAACCCATAATTTATTCTAACAGTCCCTTTATCTGATCTTCTGTTATCCAATCACTGACAACACCATCTCCTAAATACTTTTTTTTATATTCATTCAAATCATTCTCAACAGCCCAATAAATTTTAATTCCACTGTTTTTGATTTCCTGTATTTTTTCATCTTCTGCATACTGCAAATTAATGTTAACTGCATTCACATTGTATTTTTTGCAATTGGAAAGAAGCTCCTCAAATTTATCAGGATATACCGCATGTTGTCTTAACATAACATTTTTAAAAGGGTATATCTTTAAAATAGTATCAAGATCTTGCACATCATAACATGAAACAACTAATTGATCTAAAATTTTTTTGTCTTTTACATTATAAACAATCCAAGAATATGTTTCTCCTGCATCTTCTTTTACATCTAATACCATATATGCATCTTTATGCTTCTTTAGCCACTTTACTACATCTCGAAATGATAGTGGAGTATAAGTCGAAAAAATTTTCGTGCTCTTAAATTCTTTTGCTGTTGGCAAATATTTTCTCGGCATTTGTTCCTGATGATACTCGCTAGACCACTGCTCAACATGATATAAATAATCAAATTCTGGCTGTTCTAAATCGATCCCTGTCCAATCATGTCTCAAAACAATCTCCGAATCAGATGAAAATCTCAAATCTATATCAAATAATCTTGCTCCGTTAATATATGATTCATTAATTGCCTCTAATGAATCTGTATATATATGACCATCAATGCCCCCCCCCAGCATGAGCGATTACGTAATAATCATAAAAATTTTTCTTATCATTTTCATTTTTACATGAGCATACAATAAGTAAAGCACTGACAATTACCATTGCAAACATACACTTTTTCATATTCTTCCCTAACCTTCACTTGTCTTTATATATCCTTTATCTTTTCCTTTATACTCTTTGTAGAAATAGACTTTGTATACGGAAAATATACACATTCAATTTTTCTTTCTTTTAATTGTTTTTCTATCTCATTATAAGTACTGGTATTTTTCCAATCATCTCCATGAAACAATACATCATATCGAACCTCTGACAAAACGTCTACTTTATTCAGTGTTCTTTGAGGGATAACTTTATCCACACACCTTAAAGCTTCAACTATGCGTATCCTATCCTCAAACGGTATAATTGGATATTCTCCCTTATACTGCTTGACTAATTCATCCGTGCTAACACCCACAATTAGTATTTCACAATGCTTCTTTGCTTTTTCTAATAAATTTAAGTGACCGACATGAAACAAATCAAAAGTACCTGTTGTATACCCAATTCTATATTGTTTGTTGTCATCCATAGTATAACCTTTCATATTTTACAAGGGGCTTTTACAAGCTATTTAAGACTGTACTGAGTTTTCAGTACAGTCTTAAATTAAAATTCAATATCATAATGCAACGTACTCTTCTGGAGTATAATGAATGATTCTAGTTCCACCTTCCTCAAACTTAAACGGTACATGTACTAAATCTTTCATCGCATTTTTTACACGGCTTTGATTTTCTTCTGGAACATAGAAGATTAAAAATCCACCACCGCCTGCCCCCAGTAATTTACCACCAAGAGCACCTTCCTTAATTCCCAAATCATATAATTGATCAATTGAAGATGTAGAGATCTTGGAACCCGTTTGCTTTTTCAATTTCCAAGTAGTATCCAAAAGCTTACCAAATTCATCAATATCTCGCGTCTTATTGACCAAAATTTGTTCTGCTTCTCCTACTAAATCATACATTTCTGAAAGATACTCCGTTTTGCTTTTAGATGCCACCTGATTAATTGCCTGTATTTCAGATGAGAATCGTGTAAAACCAGTAAAAAACAATAATAAATTATTTTCTAAACATTTCTTTTTTTCTGGTGATATAATAATCGGCCGTACATCGTATTCATTTCCATGGAAGTCAATTCGATTTAACCCACCAAACGAGGCCGCGATCTGATCCTGCCAACCTCCAGCTTCCTTACACAATGTCCGCTCTAGGTATATTGCTTCATCTGCTAATTTTTTTTTATCAGCATACTTTCCTTTTAAAGCATAAAATGCATTTAACATCCCTACTGCAAAGGAACTACTAGTTCCAAGCCCAGAACGGGCCGGTAAATCCGCCTCGTAAACCAAGCGTATTTCATGCATATCTAACATGTTCATTGCATTTCTAATTGCAGGATGTTTAATTTCGTTATTATCATCTACAAATTCCATCTTTGAATATGTCAAATGTGTTTTATAATCAAAAAATCTTGGTAAATGACGCACATTTACATAACAATATTTATCAAATGTTGTAGAAATAACTGCCCCCTTATTACTATAAAAATAATCTGGGATATCTGTTCCTCCACCAAAAAATGACATCCGAAATGGAGTTTTAGCTATTATCATTTTATATTCTCCTAAATTTCAATATTATACCATCAGTTTTCCACCAATTTGTTTGTCAAATCGTCTATCGAATACTTTTCATTAAATAATTCAAATTTGCTTCTACTTTCTATCATCATTTCCTTCATTAATTCTTCGCGCTTCTCTGCTTTATCCAAAATTCTCATCAAATATTTTCCACATTCTATTTCATTTTCTAATTGATGATAATTTTTTTCTAGGTTCAAGCCCGTCGCTGCAACTTTTGTACATACAATCGGAACCCCATAAGATAAAGCCTCCAAAGTCTTGCATTTTAATCCCGAATAAAAAGTATCTGGATTTACATACACATCATATGCACTATAAAATTCTCTCAAATCACTAATATATCCTAATATCGTAACATTTTCTGGAACTTCTAAACTTGAAAACCTATCACATATACTACCTGCAACAAATAATTGAACTCTTTTATTTTTTGAAATAGTTTTCATCAATTTTTTTATTGCAAAATAGTTTGGTGGATTTGATGAAGCTAAATATCCTACACTTAACATGTTTTCATTACTGGAATTTGTAATCTTCCTTTCTTCAACATAATTATAAGGTGGAATAAAAGGATATGTGATAACCTCTATTTTGTTGTTTGTAATTCTTCTAAAAAAGGAGGCATCTTCTTCTTGAACGGCTAATACAATATCCGCTCTTTTAAGTGCACGCGCCTCTTCTTGCGCTGAATCTACTCCAAACCAAAAACTCCACTCTGGAAATCCTGCAGCTCTTAACGCTGAATTTCGCTTCGTAAATTTATCATGCGTGTACAATATTTTTCTCGTATTCGGCAGAACTTCAAATGCTTTAGAATAAATAAGATAATTTGCCAAACATAAATCATAATGATAATGTTCATCCATACGAACTATTGACTGCAAAAAATCATCATCCAACCAATCATCTATATGATCTCCATCTGCCCTTTCCAATGAATCGTTTGTATGAGAAAAATATGGATTTGATGTATGCTGAAAAAATACTCTATCCCATATTTTTCGATTAACTTTATGTGGTCTAAATCCGTCATAATATAAAAACAAATGCAACTGATATCCTCTAGCCTTTATCATTCCTGAAATCCGTTCAACATTTTGTACTGTAGCGTTTTCAGAATACCATGGTAATATAACCAGAGCCCTTTTTTGTTTATCCACCGGCTCCAATTCGAAAATTCCCGTATCAAAATCAATACATTGTAATTGATTCGTATTAATATCCGCTGTTTCTCCTTCATGAAGTTTATTCCAAATAAATGGTCTATGCATAAACTGATTAAACTTTCTCCAGATCACTTTACCCAAAACAGTATGATATATAAAACGAAAGGTCTTCTTTGCTAAGTCGTGTCTTCTTTGTAAAAAATCGCCAGTGAATCGTATCGTTCTTTTCTTCTCTTCAAATTGTTTTAAAAACGGATATACATCATTGTAATAATAATTTCTTGTTTCCCACCTTTCAAATCTAGCATTATCTAAACCTACTCCTACATTTTTTCCCTCTTGATAAAACTCCTTCGCTTTCACTAAAAACTTTTTCTGTGTTTGATCATCCAGTCGATTATAATGGAATAAAAAGTCAAAATATGCATGTAAGTAAAACGCATCTTTAAAATCATCGAATTTCTGATGTTCCACCAACCATTTTTTTATATGTGCATAATTTTTAAATTCTGCATCCCAATTTTTAGATGATTTACTTGATGAGTTTGCTGTCATAACTCGATAGTTATATACGGGATTCTGAATACATACTACTTTCTCCGTACACGAATAAACCATAAACTTAAAAATTCCATCTTGATATGCCGCTCCTGATGTCTCAATCATTTTAATTTGGTTTTTTTCTAAATAATCTCTTCGATAAAGTGCAGCCCATATGGATGATTCCATCAACATCAAATCATTGCAATAACATGGATTCACAACAACCTCTGGGTTATAAAATGGGAATGGCGGTTTTACATCACAGCTACTACCGTCTGAATACAATTTACGAAACCCCGCTTTAACTACATCCGCCTGATACTTTTCAGCCGCTTTATACAGCACTTCTAGCATATCTGGCTCAATATAATCGTCCGTTTCGACTATTGCAACATATGTTCCCAAAGCCTTTTCAATTCCACTATTGACAGCTTTTCCATACCCTCCATTTTTCTGGTGAATTGGCTTAACTCTGCTATCTCTCGCAGCATAAGAGTCCATTATTTTTCCACAAGAATCAGGAGAGCCATCATCAACTGGAATAATCTCTATATCTTTTAATGTCTGATTCAATACGCTTTCAATACACTGCGGAAAATATTCCTCCACTTTATAAGTCGGCATTACCACTGATATTAACGGCATTCTTTTCCTCCTCATGTTTCTTCAAATATTCTTTATAATCCACCTCTGTATCAAAAATAACTCCTCCATGGGTATTTGCTACATTCTGAGGTGTCATATAATCGCCATATCTATTTTTAAGATATGCATCATATCCTGCCGGAACTGGCATTTTCAGGTATTCAAAATCCATCATGATAGTCTCATCATACAAGTGACGATTTCGAATTCTCCTATCCGTATCAAATATGAAATTCAATGGAGCTACCCTGTCTGCGTCCTCATCTTTGACACTTCTGAACATATCATCTATATATTCCCAACAAGCCCTAACGTTCAAATTGTCCTTTAACTCATCCTGTATTTCAAAATCATCCGGCCATTCAAATGTTTCTCCCTCTGTAGTTTTATTAATATACTGCTTTAATACTTCACAGATTCTTCTTTGTTTCTCTACCACATTGCCATTATTAGAAACGTTTTCCAAGATAAACAGATCTATAAAAATACCTTGATTAAATTCCTTATACTCCTCTCCATACAAAATTCCTGTTGTATAGCTATTTCGAATCTGAGCATGACCATGAACATATTTCTTATCTGTATACACATTCTGGAAAAAAAACGGTTCTTCAAAATATCTTGGTGCTATCTTGCACAGTTTATCATAATCTTCCCGGAACATTGCAAAATCCATATCATCGTCCCAAGGAATAAACCCTTTATGACGAACCGCACCTAACATTGTTCCTGCATCAGCAAAAATTCTCAAATTATTTTCCCGACATACAGTCAAAAGTCGATTCGCCATTTCTAATTCAATCGCCCAGACTTTTTTCTGTTTTTCTGTAATTTCAAATTCGTTCTTTATTTCTGCTTCAAAAAAAGATTTTGTTGGATATGTATTCCACTTGTGCGGCATGGCTATAACACCGTGTTCCCTTTTATCAGCTGTTCTTATATCCAACACAATAAAATCCGTCAAACTATCATGACGAACAGAATTTTCTCCCCAAATACGCGCTTCCAAATAATACTGACCGTCCAAGAGGTAATTTTTATCTATATGACATTCCATCACACCACAATGTTCCGAAGAAATTAATTTATTATATTCCAATGCAGTAGAAGTTCTGTAAACTGGTGTATGGTCCTTCGTAACAATTCCGAACGCAAAGCTCAATGGCATATCTTTCATTCTGCTTGCGTACTGGAAACGAACGGTTATCTCATCTCCTGTATCAAAGCAAGCACTGGATTTTCCATTTTTATCCAACAATTCTATCGAAGTAAAATGAACCAGTCCGGTACCTTCTCTTTTCGCCTCCGGTGCACTAAAAATACTTAACGAGCTGCAAGTATCATCGGTAAAAGGATTTTCTTTTTCCTTTTCCTTCATTTCCCCTTTATTTCCACTAAGGCTGTTTAAATAGGCTCTTGCTACTTCACGAACCGTTCCGCAGCCTTTCACTTCGCCTTTCTCAAGCCACAATGCATTATCACAGATTTTTCTAACTGATTCCATAGAATGAGATACGTACAGCAGCGTTGTTCCTTCTTCACGCATCTTTTTCATTCTCTTTTCACATTTACGCTGAAAAGCATAATCTCCTACAGCAAGTACCTCATCACAGATCAATATGTCCGGTTTTACTACCGTAGCAATAGCAAAACCAAGGCGTGCTGCCATACCGGAAGAAAAATTCTTGATCGGCATATCCAGGAAATTTTCTAATTCTGCAAATTCCACAATTTCATCAAAATGTTCTTTCATGAACTGTTCATCATGGCCTAAAACAGCTCCATTCAAGTATATATTTTCTCGTGCAGTCAGATCGCCATCAAATCCAGCCCCTAGCTCAATCAGCGGAGCTATCGTTCCATTTACGATCACTCTTCCTCTATATGGTTTTAAAATTCCGCAAATCACTTTTAAAAGTGTTGATTTTCCTGATCCATTAATTCCTATAATTCCCCAGGATTCTCCTTTCTTCACACAAAAAGAAACATCCTTTAATGCAAGAAATTCCTCGAACATCAACTCACGTTTTACGAGTTTAATAAAATATTCTTTCAGATTATCGATTTTCTCTGAAGCCATATTAAATCTTGCCGTCACATTTTTAACTTCGACTGCAATATCATTGTTATTTTTCTGATTCATTTCTTCCTCACCTAAATATATAAAATAAATTTATCCTGCGTTTTTGAAAAAACAACACTTCCGATAATTAATGATATTATCGCTATGCTAAATCCATAAACAATCCATTTCACATCTGGAAATACTCCTGATAAAACGATTACTCGGAATTGCATTATATAAGAATACATTGGATTAAATACTTTTATCAGGTGTTGGATCCGCTCTGGAAGCTGCTCAATCGGATAAAAAATAGGTGTCAAGTAAGTCCATGCTGTTATAACAGCTCCATATATGTGCTGAATATCCCGAAAAAATACAGTTCCCTGAGCCAGAAACAAACCTAAACCTATACTAAAAATATAGATTTGAATAAGTACCACCGGAATCCAAAGCATATATATATTAAAGTGAACACCGCATACAATAAACACAATCAACATTGCTCCCAAGGAAAACAATGTATTTACAAAACTACTAGTTATCTTAGATATCGTGAAAATATATTTGGGAACATATGTCTTTTTAAGTAAGGCGCTATTTCCCATAATCGACCACATAGCCTGGGTTGTCGCATCTGCCATGAAATTAAATAAGGTTGAACCAATAATCAAATACACTGGATAATTTTCAATATTAAATCGAAACATATGCTTGAATACGATTACCATAATAATCATAATCATTAATGGATTCAAAATACTCCATATGTATCCTAAAAAACTTCTTCGATACTTCAATTTAATATCCTTTATAACTAGCTGTTTCATAAGCGGTTTATATTTTTTGAATAATTCTATCTGTTTCTTTCCCATCTTTTACCTTTCCAAAAGATATGTGTTTCATCTCCATATCACTTTACTTTTTAATTTTTCGAACTTATTCTTGTATTCCTTCTGAACTTTACCATACTGAAATATCAACATTATATAGATACTCATAATGTATCCCATGGTCTTAATTAATTGTCCTATACTCCTTGAAGCCTCTCTCTTCTTTCCAGCTCCTGTATCTATCAATTCAATTTTCTTTATTCTATATATAGTAAACAATGGATCATAGGGACGAAAAACTCTTTTTTTCTTATATCCCGGAAGCAGCCATCCATTGATTGTTATCTTTTTCCAGAAATTTCCGTTATATCGCTGCGGGTTATAATACTCTTTTAATTCTTTCATCGATGGCTGTACTCGATCCAACATTGGTTTCATAATCGGAAGTTGTTTTCTTAGCTGATTGTGTTTCTCCTCAGCGTCCAGCATTATCAACCATTTCGGACCCTTCATGAAATCCTTTACACCTTGATAAATGAAATCAAGTTCTTCATAATTCATCTTCATTACTGATGATAAAAGTAGCCGTGAAATCCATTTCCACATCCGAATCCCTAATAAATCAGGCTCATGCAATGCCGCATAAATCAATATATTTCTTACATCATAATAAGCATTTGTCCCTAAGAAATTAACTTCAAATCCCTTATGCCAGACATTGAATCCATTTAGAAACACAACTCCTGTCTCTCTATTTCGAATCTCGTATTCGATGTCATCACGATGGATAAATATAGGAAGAGGAAGATTGTCTTCTCGAACTGTATTCAGAGAATAGCAGCAGCACCACCATCCGGAATACATCTTGTATTCGTCATGTGGTCTTTCAACTAGCGGTTTACAACAATTCTTAAAGGAACGCATATCCGTCATAACAAGGTTGTTTGTTACGTGCAGTTTTTCAAACCACTCCCCCATCGCCTGACAGATATACGGGTAATCCTCTCGCAGCAGAGTACCGCCCAGGCGGATATCCTCCCACTCATCCTTCCTCATCCCCAAAAATCCATACGCCCGCACAAACAGCTCCGGATCCATGACCGCATCATCATCCATCATCTGTACATGCGTCAGTCCCAGGCGTTCTTTCTCCTCGATCGCTTCAATCATGCCTCTCGTAAAGCCGCCGGCGCCGCCGACATTTCGGTTTGGAATGATGCGAATTGTATCTGGATTCTGGGCAGCCAGGCGGCTGATTTCTTCGTGTTCCGAGAGTGTTCTCCCATTATCCACCAGCCAATAGCAGAGATTCATCGATGCATTTTCCGGGCGCTCTAAAAAGCGGAGAACACTTTTTAAATTTCGCAGCACATACGGTTCGCGTTTAAATGTACAGACAACCGCCGCAATGCGAACCGACTTTTCCTCCTGACATTTTCCCTCATACCACCCAGTCAGCTGCGGTACATCTGATTTGCTGCTTATTCCTGGTTTTACTGAAAACCAGAATACACCTTTATCCGTCTCCTGATACGGAAATTCCAATGTCAGCGGCTCCGGCTGTCCACTCAATTTGATTTCACGGATCATGGTTTCATCATGCATCAGCCGGAGTGCCTGACAATCGCTCACTTCCAGATGCAGCGTCAGTGTTTCCTGATTTGTATATTTTTTTCTTTTTTCTATATAAAAGAGATTGAAATAGCCATTGAAATCAATCCACTCACCATTCCGGTGGAAATACAGCTCTTCTTCCCTGCAAATGTCCGGTTCTGGGAACCGTATATTCTGTAATCTCATCCGCTCTTCTCCTTCTTTTGTTTCGTCAGAACTGACGTTTCTGATGCTTCAGCGCCCAAACCGCCGTTCCATACAACCGATACCGGCTCATCCGGAGCGCCTTCACCGCCTTATTCCGGTTTGCATGATAAATTCCCGGATATTTTTCCAATAATTTCTTGTCAAACCGAACCAGCTGCTTTCTCACCTTTTTATCCGCAGGAAGGCTCAAAAGGATCTTGACTCTTCCTGCCGCCACGCGGGCGATTCCACTCTCGATATAGCGCAATTTTTCTTCAGAGCAGGCAATCTCTCCATTCCGGCATTTCTCATAAAATGCACACAAGGATTCCAGCACCCGGTCGTAATTTTTTTTATTCTGAATCATTTTTTCCGGGCTGACACTCTGACCTGCACGTCCAATCCGGTACTGATAGACAAAATCCGGCAGAAAGGACACGGTCCGCACCCATGGAATCGGATACAGGATGTATTCCGCATCGACGTAATAGCAGTGCTCGTCGATTGAAAGCGGCATCTGTCTCAAAATCTCCGTCCGCCAGGTGATTCCATGCATTTTCATATAAACCTGATCGGCAATCCCGTCGAAGACGTAGGATTTTCCATATTTCACGCCCTTGAATGGCTCTTGCATCTCTGCTTTACTTGGAAAAGAGGATTCTTCGCCGCTTCCATTGTCAAACCGCCAGTAAAATCCGCTGACTACCGCATCGTCATTGGTATGCGCCAATGCATCTAATAAATTTGAAAATGCCTCCGACTCGACCCAGTCGTCGGCATCGACAATCTTTAGGTACCGGCCGCGCGCCTCCCGGACGCCGCAATTAATACCGGAACCGTGACCGCCGTTTTCTTTATGAATCACACGGACTGTGTCGGGATAGATTTTTGCATACTGATCTGCAATTTTTCCGGTCTGATCCGTTGAACCATCGTCCACGACCAGAACTTCTAGCCGGGGCATCCCTTTCTTTGGGTGCTTCCTATCGGGTTCTACAGCATTTCTCCCTTTTTCTGCATTTCCAGATGACTGACTTATCCCTTCGCATCCGGCACAAAGTGAATCCAGTGTATATTGAATATATTTTTCCGCGTTATACGCCGGGATGACGACTGTCAGAAGCGTTTCCATTGTCCGCCACTCCTTCCGTACTTTCTTTTAACATCATGATCTTCGGGGTCATCAGCATCAGCTTCAGATCCAGAAGCAGAGAATAATTCCGTATGTAGGTCAGATCCAGCTTCAGCTTGTCATAGGAAGTCGTATTGTATTTCCCGTAAACCTGTGCATAACCGGTCAGCCCTGCTTTCATTTTCAGACGATAGCAAAATTCCGGGATCTCTTCCTCTATCTCCGCCGCCAGCTCCGGGCGTTCCGGGCGCGGTCCCACGATCGACATCTCGCCTTTCCAGATATTAAAAAGCTGTGGAAGCTCATCCAGACGGGTTCTGCGGAGGAAGTGTCCGACCGGCAGAATCCGGTCATCATTTTCAGCCGCCAATCTAGCGCCGGTTTTCGCCTCTGCGTTCTGGATCATCGTCCGGAATTTGCAGATCTGGAACTCTTTTCCTCCCTCGGTCAGCCTCGTCTGCTTATAAAACACTGGTCCCCGGTCGGTCAGATAGATTGACAGCGCCACCAGCAGAAAAAATGGCGATAAAACAACGATTCCCAATCCCGAAAAGAATAGATCAATCGCCCGTTTCACAAACCGCTGTCCCCCGGAAATGCCCTCATTTCTTGACAGAAGAAGCGGACTGTCGAAAATATCCAGTTCTTCCGAGGTCCGGAGCAAAATATCCGACAGCTTCGGCACTGTATAGGTGCGGATGTCCTTTTCAAAGCATTTTTTCAAGAGTGCATTTCGCTCCTTGGCTGGAATATCGCCGATAATCAAGGCGTCAAATGTCCCTGCTTCCCGGATGATCGCCTCCATTCCCGCCCGGATATGAATCGCTTTTGCCAGGTAATATTTATCCTCGCGCGAATTGATTTTTTCCATCAGATGAAATGCCGGACGATCGCCACATACCAGAAGCATTCTTCTCGGCGGAAACAGCCGCCGGTATAGCCGCTGAAATAAGTACGTCCAGACGATCGCCGCCAGAAGCTGTACCAGCGTCATTGCCAGTAACATCCGCGGATCGTGAAATTTCTTATCCAGCAATGAGATTTGTATATAGGTAATAATATTTAAAAGTCCGATCGACAGTATCTGAGAGCAAAGCAGGTTTCCCTTTTTCAGATATCCGATCCTGAATCCCCCATATGTATATAGGAAGAAAAACAAAATTCCTGCATACAGGGCGATCATCAGCCAGTTTCCTCTTCTCCAAAATGGAAATTCAATTAATTTATTGAAATAACCGTTCCAGACGCATCCATAAATCCCCGTCAGGACAGCCATCAAAATGACCGCGCCTCCCATTCGGAACAGCCTCTTGAATGGTTCGTATTGTCTCAAAATAGTATCCTCCTGAACTGTCAGGTGTGCATTCCTTCCCGCAACTTTTTCTGATACAAATAGCCGCGAATCCCAACCGGCAGTATGCTTGCCGCCACGCGCACAGCACAGTTACTTATATATTCAGGAAATGTCAAAAATCCACTTTTATAAAAATGGGTCTGCAGACGCATATTTTCTTTCGCATATGCCAGACCGCCGCGCCGCTGCATCATGCCATTTCCTGTTCTCGCATATACCAGCACATCCGGCAGATTTTCTGCCCGATAACCAGCCTGCAGCATCCGCACCCATAGTTCATAATCTTCGGCGCCCTTCACTGTACGATAATTGCCAACCGCTAAAACAGCGTCCCGCCGCATCATAACCGCCATATGGTTCATCGGGTTGCGCCTGCGGGCAAATGTAAGAATCTCCTCATAACCACACGGTAGCGTCCGGGTACCGGTGATACAACAATCTTCTGGAATCTCCACCGGCTCTTTCGGCGTATCTATCGTCCACTGCATATTTGCTGCTTTTTCCAGCGAATCCATCTCAAACTCGGCAATCGCCCCGCTCGCCAGCGCCAGCGCCGGGTTGCCACGGAACTGCGCCAGCTGCTTTTCACATCGATCTGGGCTGGCAATATCGTCGCTGTCCATGCGGGCAATCAGATTATTTCGGCAGCTTTCTACTCCTACTGCCAGCGCCGGTCCTATGCCGCGATTTTCCGGCAGGCGCACGACTTTCACCTGTTCGAACCATGTTTCTTCTAATTTCCTGATTACTGCATCGATTTCTTCCGTCAGCGGACCATCGCAGACCAGGACAAACTCATCCGGCGGAACACTCTGTTTCATCATGCTGAGCGCCGCCCGGTAAAAATAGCTCGGATTTTCCTTTCGGTAAACAGGCATCAGAACGGAATACTTCATATCTAAACTTCTCATATGCCTGCCACCTGTTCCCTGTTTTCGTCGCCTTTTACACGGATCGCCAGTTCTACCCGCCGCGCTGCTCCCAGCATCGACATCTCCAGCGTCACAACCCGTTTCCGGATTCGTTTCCGCACGATCTGGCCCAGCGATTCTCCTAAAATGCCTTCCGCCGACACGATCTCTCCCGCCTCGTTTACCTGTACGAGAAATCGTCTTACCGTATGCTGCGGATCCCCTCGAAGCAGGCGTTTCAAAAATTCTTCCTCCGCCCTTTCCAGCGGTACTGCTTTCTCATCGAGCGGAAGCTTCGCAGAACCCGCCAAAATTCCTATCTTCTGTTCCAGTTCTCCTGCATCATCCGTATCCACAAAGATATATCCCGGAAACATCGGCTCCACACCGATGTGATAAATCCCGCCCATCCGCCAGGACCGTTCTTTAGACAGCACAAAACAGGGCTTATCCGACTCTCCCGAATAAACCCGGTTCAATTTCTCTGCCATCTCAGCTTCTCTTCCTGCAGGCGTTTGTACTGCGTACCACATACCGAGCTTCTTCCTCTCGTTTTTACAGTTTTCGCAGAATACCTAGTTCTGCGAAATCTTTGTTCATTATACTATGCTTTTAGAGCGAATTCAATAGAAGTTTCTCCCAAGAATCTATTATGAAATTATTAAGATACGCATTTCTGATCAATTATTTAGCAAATTTCCAATTAATACTATTTAAAAATCAATATTGTCAAAATAAAACTCCTTTTGTGTCTCTGAAATTTCCTCCAAATTTCGCAGAACTAGGTATTCTGCGAAATCTTTATTGTTTGATTTATTTTGCAATACTATACAGTATATATACACATTATCTTTATGCTCAAATTGTGTATAATTGCCCTTACTTAGTTTTTTAACATACAAAAAGCAGAGATGGATCTTTTTATGATTTCATCTCTGCTTCCCAATTTTCTTATTCTTTTATGTCCTACCGAATTTTCCGATAGAACCGTATATCCCTTAATACCGTTATCTTAGATCCTTACTTTTTCTTCACCATACACCGTTTCTTAAAAAACGAAATGCCATAGCAGAGTACCTGATCGTAGTCATCCTCATACTCCTTCGCATACATTCTGTCATCAATCTGCCACAGAGCTGTATCGCACTCACTTTCTAATTTTTCCAGATTTTTCGTATACTTTGCCTCAAAGACTGCAACCCGTGCATTGATGGAATCGTAGACGACCACATCACTGCGCCCCTCTCCATGCTCCTTATTGGAATCCACCATATACCCAGCACCGGTAAAGATTCCAGCGAGAAAAGCATGGTAAAAATCTTCCCGATAATCATGGTAACTGATCGTGCGCCGCAGCAAAGCATTCATCTCTCTTGTAATGCCCTCGCTGTCACCGTTCCAGACCGCATCAAACAGGGCATTCCGATCACATTTCCTGGTGCTGTTATCGAACCATTTGATAACGATCGTTTCAAAGATCTCTTTAATTTCCGCATTCGGAATCATAAGGGCAGACATGCCATCTGGTAGTTCATCCTTATAATCAGCTCTGTGCGCTTTCGTTAAGTATCTTGTCAGATACAACATGCTCTGTTTTTTATCGCTTATTTCAAATATAAAAATTATTTCTGTCTCGCCTTAAACGCACGGTCAATCTCCCGCTTCGCGTCCTTTTTCGCCAGGTCGTCTCTCTTATCATACAGCTTCTTACCGCGTGCCAGGCCAATCTCTACTTTTACGAGACTTCCCTTAAAATACACCTGCAGCGGCACCAGCGTATATCCTTTTTCTTTGATCTTTGACATCAGGCGGCGGATCTCCAGTTTGTGGAGAAGGAGTTTCCGCACACGCAGCGGATCTTTGTTAAAAATGTTTCCCTTCTCATATGGGCTGATATGCATGCCGAATACATACACCTGACCGTCGCTCTCGATCTTGATAAATGCTTCCTTGATGCTGCATTTACCCATGCGGATCGATTTAACCTCGGTACCGAATAACTCAATCCCGGCTTCGAATTTATCATCGATAAAATAATCATGGTAGGCTTTCTTATTGTTCGCCACCATCTTGATTCCTGCTCCCATTTTAATTCCTCTTTCCCTCTCTACTTTTTACATCTTATTTTACAATCTCCTACTTCCAATACACTGCCGGCATAAAATCAATCGTCCTCGCATACCGGTCGCACGCAGTCACGCGGACGCGGATAGTCTGACCGAGCTTGTACGTCTTTCTCGTCATCTCTCCGACCAGCTCATAGTGTGCTTCGTCAAATACGAAATAGTCGCCGCGCAGTTCATTGACATGAACTAATCCTTCAACCGTGTTCGGCAGCTCGACATAGAAGCCCCAGTTGGTGACACCGGAAATGACTCCCTCGAATTCTTCTCCAATGTAATGTTCCATGTACTGGACTTTCTTCATCTTATCAGTCTCGCGCTCGGCTTCGTCAGCGCGGCGCTCCAGTGCCGAGGTCTGGACTGCCACTTCCGGCAGGATTTTTTCAAAATGGGCGGTTTTTCGCGCATCCATATTGCCGTGCAGGCACTCTTTGATGATCCGGTGGATCTGCAGATCCGGGTAACGGCGGATCGGGGAGGTGAAATGGGTATAGTATTTCGCCGCCAATCCAAAATGACCGGAGTTCAAGGTCGAATATTTCGCCTGTTTCATGGAGCGCAGCGTCAGACGGCTGAGCAATGCCTCCTCCGGCGTGCCCTCGATCTTTTCAAGCAGCTTTTGCAGCTCTTTCGGGTGGACTTCGCCACCCGGCATCCGCAATGTATATCCAAAGTTGTTGATGAACGTGCCGAGTTTCGCCATCTTCTCCTCATCCGGTTTCTCATGGATTCGGTAGAGGAACGGCATTTCCTGCCAATAATAGTCCTCGGCTACCGTCTCATTTGCCATCAGCATGAAATCCTCGATAAGCTTCGTCGCCGCGTTGCGCTCATACGGCTTGATCTCGATCGGGCGTCCTTTGGCGTCGAGTAAAATCTTGCTCTCTGGAAAGTCGAAGTCAATTGCACCGCGCTCCTGACGCCTCTTGCGGAGAAGCTGCGAAAGTTCTTTCATTTGCAGGAATAAATCCACAAATTCCTTATATTTCTCCTTTGTCTCTGCATCATCATCCGTGATGATCGCATTGACCGCCGTATACGTCATCCGGCGATCGACGCGGATCAATGTCTCTGCAATCTCATGTCCGATCACGACGCCTTTGTCATTGATCTCCATGATACAGCTCAGCGCCAGGCGATCTTCGCCCTGATTCAGGGAACAGATACCGTTTGAGAGTTTATGCGGCAGCATCGGAATGACGCGGTCGGTCAGATACACGCTCGTTCCGCGCTTTAATGCCTCGCGGTCAAGCAGGCTGCCCTCGCGGACATAATGGGTCACATCCGCGATGTGTACACCGAGCCGGTAACCCTGCTCCGTCTTTTCCAGCGTGATCGCATCGTCGAGATCCTTCGCTTCCTCACCATCGATCGTGACTGTCGGCAGATCGCGCAGATCCTTGCGTCCCGCCTTGTCCTCCTCGCGGACGGCATCCGGTATCTCTTCAAGCTGCGCCATGACCTCCGGCGGAAATTCTTCCGGCAGACCGTATGCTTTCACGATCGATAAAATATCGACTCCCGGATCGTTCATATGTCCGAGAATGCTGGTGATCACGCCCTCCGGCTTCTTATCCGGGCTGTTTCCGTAATCCTTGATCTTCACGATGACCTTATGACCGGTCACTGCGCCCGCGTCACACCCTTGCGGGATGAAAATATCGCGTGAAATCCGTGGATTGTCCGGGATCACAAAGCCGAAACCGCCGTTTTTCTCATACAGACCGACCAGCTCCTGATTGGCGTGCTCCAGGATCCGCACGATACTTCCCTCGGCTCTGCGTCCGCCGTCGCTCTCCTGCTCAATCACAACCAGCACCTTATCGCCGTGCATCGCGCCCTTTGTTTTTTCACGCGGAACGAACACATCCTGCTCACGTCCCTCGATTGCCACGAAACCGAAGCCCTTCGGGTGTCCCGAATAAATACCTGCCTCTGAAAATGTCTCCGCGCGTCCCAGCTTGCCCTTGCGGGACATGCTGATTTTTCCCTCTTCCAGCAGATGATCGATAACCCGCTGCAGCTCCCGGCGCTGTTCCTTCGGAATATTTAAAAGAAGTGCCAGCTCCTTCAGCTTCATCGGCACGTATGCCGGTTCATTCATGACATCCTGAATCATCTTGCAGCGGCGGGTAAACTCCTCCTCGGAAGCACCAGCATCCTCACGCTCCTTCTTACCGCGCTTTTCGCGCTTCTTATCCATCTCACGCTCAAACTTCCGATCACGGTCTTTCTTTTCCGCTTTATCCTTTTTCCGGCGCACCGATTCCTCTTTCGGACCTTTCGCACGCTCCGGCTTTTTCTTCTTTTTTCCGTACCTCTCTTCCCACTCGCCGATCAGCCCATCCCCGTCAATCTGGCGCTGTACGCTGCTCTCCCGGCTTTCTCCGGACATTTTCTCTTCCCGCGCTTCTTCTTTCCGCATCGCAAACCGCTGTTCTGCATTCTTCCGGATCGTCTCCAGCATCTCATCCGAGAGCTTTGTCTCCGTCTGCTGGTGCTTTTCAAATGACTTTCTTTCTCTCCTGCGATTTTCCGGCATTTTCTGTCCTTCCTCTTTCTGTGAAGCTGTCGCACTCTGCATCTGCGCCTGGCGCTTCTGCTGTTTTGCGTATTTCTGAGCCTCGCTTCTCTTTATTTTTCCCATGATTTTATCAAATATGTTCAAATTTATCTCACTTCTCTTTCTCAATATGAAAAAAAGGCTGCCACGCGACAGCCTCTTAAAGGTTCCTTACAGGAATTTCAAATTCAAAACTAATGCAAGGATCAGCCACAGAATTGCAGCATATTTGGTCAGCTTCTCCAGCTTTCCTTCCATAGAACGGCTTTTATTTCTGCCCCAGTAGCTGTCAGCCATACCGCCGATGGAACCGGACAGACCTGCCGATTTGCCCTCCTGCAGTAGGATTACCGCCGACAAGAATACACAGATAATAATAAATATGATCGTAAGGATCGTCTTGATCATCTTCGCACCTCCTGAATAAACATAGTAATCATAGCATATTTTCGGCGGAAGGACAACTGTTTTTTTCCCGACTTCAACCCAGGAATTTGCCGTATTTAAATGCGAAGCCACGGCAAATTCCGTTACCGGGCTTGATTTTATCTCCCGTCGTGCGATACAATAGAGTTCTATCACATTTACAATCAGCGAAATCCTTTTTTTCATGGGAACAGCTATTTTTTATCATAAAACGAGTCAGGAGGGTTCTATCTTGAAAAAATTCACTTCGACGTTTGGGCGTCTGTTTCTCTCTGCCGTCCTTATTTTTCTGGTGTTCTACACCATGATGCCAGCCATCAATCTGCACGATCAGGATTTCATCGTATTCCTGATTATCTGCATTCTGATTGTACTGGCAGTCAACTTTATGGAAAGCATTCTCATATTCCTGAAAACAGTGCAGCAAAACCGTGGCGTTGAGATCGTGCGCGATCCTGTGACCGGACGGATGGTTCTGCGGCGCAAGTACGCCGGCGCCTCCGGCAGTCCGTTTGCCGGTTTTAAGGCGATGGGACGCCCGTGCAAATATGGCACGATCGCGATCGCTGTCCTGATCTTCTTTTCCCTGATCGCCTCGGCGGCGGGCGTCCAGCTTTTTAATGCGTCCCGCTACCGCGATCTGATCACCGTTACCGAGGGCGATTTTGCCTCAGATGTCGCAGAGCTTGGCATGTCGCAGATCCCGGTCGTTGATAAGGACACCGCTTCCCGGCTCGGAAGCAAAAAGCTCGGTGAGATGACCGACCTGGTCTCCCAGTTTGAGATTCAGGAAAATTACACACAGATCAACTACAAGGGGACACCGTACCGCGTGACGCCTTTGCGCTATGCCGACCCGATCAAGTGGCTGTATAACCAGAAGAAGGGACTTCCGGCATACATTGCTGTCAATATGGTCGATCAGAATACCGATCTCGTCTGGCTGTCCTCCGGCATGAAGTATTCCACCAGTGAATATTTCTTCCGCAATATCAACCGCTACATCCGTTTCTGCTACCCGACACGGATGTTTGAGACGGTCTCCTTCGAGATCGACGACGATGGAAACCCATACTGGGTGGCGCCGACCATCGCCTACCGGATCGGCTGGTGGAACGGCAAGGACATCGACGGCGCGATCCTCGTCAATGCTGAGACCGGCGAATCTAAGTGGTACGCCAAAGCGGATGTTCCGCAGTGGATCGACCAGCTCTATGATTCGAACCTCATCATGGAACAGCTCGACGACAACGGCAGATTCCAGAATGGTTATTTAAACTCCATCTTCGGTCAGCGCGGCGTACGCCGGACGACCTACGGCTACAACTATCTCGCCATCGACGACGATGTGTGGCTGTACACCGGCATGAGCTCTGTAACCTCAGATGAGTCGAACATTGGCTTCGTTCTCGTCAACCTGCGGACGAAAGAAACGAAATTTTACACCGTTCCGGGTGCCACCGAGCTCGCCGCAATGGATTCCGCGCGCGGACAGGTGCAGCACTTAAATTACAGTGCGACCTTCCCGCTTCTCTTAAATATTTCCGGACGACCGGCATATTTCATTTCCCTGAAAGATGCTGCAGGGCTTGTGAAAATGTATGCGTTCGTCGATGTCGCGCAGTACCAGATCGTCGGCACCGGACAGACGATCGATGAGGCGAAGCGCAATTACCGTGAGACGCTGGGACAGGAGGAAATCGAAGATCCGACTGCCAAGGAACCGGCGGCAAGCGAGAATGTCTCCGGCACGGTCGAGGCGATCGAGAATGTCGTCATTTCCGGTAACACCTACTACTATTTCACGCTGACCGATGACCGCACCGACAGCGTCTACACCGCTGCGATCACCGTTTCCGAGCGGCTTCCGTTCGTGCAGGCGGGCGACTCCGTTTCCTTTGAGTGCGTCGAGAATGGTTCTACAAAAGAAGTTATAACCTGGAGGTAAGATAACATTGAAAAGTGAAGATATGATTTTAAAGGCAGCCATCGTGCACATCCTTGATTCTTCGGTGGGAATCCCGGTTCTCTCCGACCAGAGCATGGAGGTCGGACCCGATTTTTCCGACTTTCTGAAAGCGCATATCGAGAAAATAACGGAAAGTGACGATGTCAAGCACTGTACATTTGCAGAAGGATCCGAGGTCAAAGAGCTGCTGCAAAACTGCACCCCGGACAATTTCGTCGAGACGAGCAAACAGCTCGCCGAGCGCCTCTACGACATCATGAATGCAAATATTGACATTCCAGCCGCCGATGTGGCGATGACCGTGTTCGGCTGCAAGGGCAAGGATTATCTGGCATTCTTAAAGATGAACTACAAGACCTCCTACACGCATCAGACCAGGGAAACGGACGGCGGCAACAGCAACGAGATCATTTTACAGCGCGCACTGCTTCCGGGACAGGGACAGCGCCTCTCCGAGGCGTTTGTCCTCGATCTCTCCGACGGCTCCCTGATTCTGGCTGAGAAAAAATATGAGGTCAACGGCGAAAAATGCTTCTATTTCTCCGAGCTCTTCCTCGAATGCCGCGCCCCGCTCTCCCAGAAATCCAAACTCGACATCGTCACCCGCGCCGTCGATCAGGTTGCCAAAAAATATTACGGCGACGAGGATGCACAGAAAAAGATGGAAATCAAAGACATTATCTGTAATGAATTAGAGGAACAGGGCGAAATCAAGGTGTCCGAACTGCGCGAAAAAGTATTTCCCGGCAGCCCGGAGATGCTCGAGGAGCTGGATGAAAAACTCGACCGCTACAACCTCTCCTACGAGACGGTCGCGCCGAAAAATGAGCAGACGATCAAGAAATTCCAGAAACAGAAGCTGTACACTGACACCGGAATCGAGATCACGATCCCGATGGAAGAATATAGAAATCCCGACCATGTGGAGTTTATCACCAACATGGACGGGACAATCTCGGTGTTGATTAAAAATATTGGGATGCTGAGCAGTAAATAGCATCTCACACAAAATTTATTTATCGGCTGATTCAAACGATTGCGATACATAATAACAGAAACATCCATCAGTCATGCCGCTGATCAAATCTTGTATACACCTCACAGAATCGCGCCGCAAACGACGGCTCGCGTCCACCCGCATACAGATGAGAAACATCCCCAAAACTGCTCATGCGGAAGGATGCGACGCCGGAGCGGCGCTCTTCTGTATAGAGCACCGTCACCGACGACGGCGCTGCACAGGTTCCGTGCCAGAGCTGCATCGGAGAGATATTTAAGAGATGGGAAAGCAGGACGCACTCGACGCCAAAATGACAGAATAAAACAATCGTGTCCTCATTCGGTGCCACGGCCCGGTAAAACAATCCATTTCTCACATATCCGTGCCGTCTGAGCAGCCGGTCAAGCTCTCCAGTCACCCAGTCGTACTCTTCTTTTACATGGGCGTTCTGAAAGACTTCCGTTTCATGCCAGTGATCCTTATCAAAATACTTCGGTTCCGCCATCCACGCATCCGGCAGCCAGTCCCAGACACAGTGCCCGGAATCCTTTCCCGGATGTACCGCCTGCGGGGCAAATTCACGCAGCCAGCTACAGGTTTCTGCCGTGCGGCAGGCTTTTTTTAAGGTCAGGGACGCCGTGTCCTTCGCACGCCCCAGCGGCGATACATAATAAACCGCCACCGGAATCGGCGCCAGACGGTCTGCCAGAAGCTTTGCTTCCTCCCAGCCAGCCGGGGTCAGGGAATCAATTGAGTAATCAGGATCCGCATGGCGGACAATCAGAAGGCGCATAGGAAAACTCCTTTCGTAAAGAAATGTTACAAAACCCAAAAGCGCGGTGCTCATGACCAAGGGATGTATCTGGGCGCGGGCAAAATCAGAGCATCTTCCGATACTCCTGCTTCCACCCATTTAAAAGTTCTCCCGCACTCTCCATCCGCCGGACCGGATTGCGGTCAAACATCGTCTCGACCATGCGGACATTCCCGCACTTCTCCGCGGTCTGGTTCGCCTCGTCGAGTTCCCGTTTCCAAATCTTCTTCTGTTCCGGTGTCATCGCAGCCGCATGGCGCTCCTTAAGCTCCAGCTTCGGATCAATCAAGGCAAGCTGGTACAGGTGCTTCAGCATCTCCGGGCTCTTGTCGAAATTGTAGGCCATTTCATAAGCGGTAAACGCTTTTTCAAACCAGAAAATCCCGGCATACGCCGCCCCGATATTGTTCCAAATCTTCGCGGTAAATTCGTCCGTCAGCGATTTGACCCGCCAGTCCTCCAGAATCCGGTTGTAGTAATAGATCGCCGTCCCAAACTGCCGCAGGCGGAAATAGTAATCCGCCGTCTCCTTCCGGAACTCTGCCGCATTCATTTTGCGAAATGCCGCCAATTTCTGGCGGTATGCCGCAATCTCCTTTGCCGTATAATAACAGCACTCCTGCAGAATCACGATCGGCAGCTCGTCCTGGCTCTCGCCGCTCCGCTGCCATGCCTCCAGTTTGCCGGCCAGAAACGAAAGTCCCAGCTCCGAACGGATAAACTCAATCAGGCAGTCATCCACAAATCCATCCAGCACCAGAAGCGGATTCTGATAAATGACATAACACAGCTCCTGCGATGATGCGATATGGACGCCCAGCCGTTCTATGTAAAAAGGATGTCGAACCGGCTCCTGCCGGCAAAGTATCAGACTCATAATGAAACCTCTTGTTTAATCATCCGGTTTGTCGCCGGAAACAATTCTCCAAATCCCAAATCACGTATCATGACGATCATCGTGTCTTCCCCGGTAAATCCAAATGCCATCTCGATCCGGGTCGTCCGGTCCGGGCGTTTCGGGAATCCCTCAAGCGGAATCTTCACCGTCTTCTTTTTGCGCGGTTCCAGCGGCTGGAGTGAAAATTCTACCTCCGGCGTGCCCGACACGATAAATTCCGCCGTCATTTTCGTCTCATACCAGCTGTCCCCGGCGGATGCCAGCACCAGCTGTCCCTCTTTTTCACGCTCCTGAATCTTTAAGGAAACCGTTGTTTTCAGCCGCCCCTCACAGATACAGGTAAATTGGTACGCACTCTGCGCTTCACAGAGATCTTCCGAGCGGATCAGCGCCCCTCGGGTAAATACATCCATCTCCGCAAACACCCGGCGCCGTTTGCAGATCTGCTGCATAAAATCTGCCGCCCAGTCCGTCTGTGCAAATCCCCTGCCGGTCAGGATGATCGCTGAAAACAGGCGCTTCTGCAGCAGCCGTTCCGCACAGGAGGAAAGAATCCGGTCTGCCATCTGGATGCCCGCGTCGCTGTCCAGCACATTTAAGTGGAATGACTCCTCCAGTTCCTCCTGATCCGCGACCACCTGCATCTGGCGCAGCCCGCGCTGCACTCTCAATTCATAATAATGAAGACCATTCTCCGAAAGTTCAAACATTCCCACCTGGTTGCTCCAGACTTCCCGTTTCTGGCTCATCACGTAATATACAAAGCTCTCCGCGTGACTGATCACATGCACCCGGCTCCGGTCGATTTCCAGAAAATCGGCACAGTACATCAGGCAGTCCACCAGCTTTACCTCAAGCTTTGGCACCGTGATCACCAGGTTTTCTATCTCTTCTTTTCCGGACGCCTGTCTGGGAATCGCAAGCACCTGCTTCAGGAACATTTTCAGCAGATATAAGCCCTCGTAGCGGACACCGTCGATCGTGGCGGTGCCGTCCTTCATCGCCAGGGAAAGCAGCTTATCTTCCACTACCATGCCCTCTAACGCGCCCCCGGCACTCTCCTCTGCCACCCGCCAGACGTCCGAATCCGGTTCTTTTCCGATCCGGGTCGGAACCGACCAGATCGTCTCCTGACCCTGACAGGATATATGTGTGCATGAATCACACAGATCCATGCCAATTATAAGTCCATTCATCTATCGTTTGTCCGTCTGTCCCTTTCCTCAGGCGATCGGGAAAAGTGCGCTTACCGCCGCATCTCTCTTCTGGTACTCCCGCATCTTTTCCCGAAGCGCCGTCTCGTTATTTACTTTTAAAGAAAGACTCATCTCATTGAGCGCCGCAAACCGGCTTTCCCGGCTGCGCCCCGGAATCTCCCGGCAGGAAATCTCTCCCTTTTCTTTCGTCTTCCGGACGCCGTCCTCTTCCTCTTCGATCTGATATTCCAGCGTCTCGCCCTCAAAAATCACCTTTTCACGGATGTAAATATCCCGGTAAACGAGACGCATTTCCTCATAGTGGAACTCTTCCTCCTGCGGCAGAATCCGCAGCCGCAGATACGGGCGCACCGCCCGGTTTCCGTGATACTCGATGATTTCTTTATCTAAAATATTGCCCGGGATATGGATAAACTGCGCCAGATCCTTAAAATAGGCAAAAATCATACCCGCATCTAAAAGCACATCCACCACCGACTGGCACAGGCGCCGCTGTTCCTCCGAAAGTTCCGGCAGCGTCGCATAATACTTTGTCAGCGCCAGCAGATAAATATCCGGGATCCGCTCCCGATCAGAGCTTCCCTGCACAGCACCCTCCAAAAATGCGAACACCTTGTCGTCCGTCGGACGGTTTTCCAGAAAATATTCCACGCTCTTGACCGTGAAATACGCGCGCACGATATTTTCCCCTGTTTTCTTGCGTGACGCATAAAGCTCGAACACCCGGTCTAACTTTGCTGTATTGCCGGTAAAGAGCATCTGCGCCACCAGCCGTTCCTCCAGATCGTACGTCTCCACCCGGAGTCGCAGCCCCTGCATCAGGACGCGGTACATCTGATCCACCGTACCGTTGAAATGTTCGCAGAGATAATCGAGAATCACACTGTCCGGCTTCTCGTGTTCAAAGACATACCAGGTCAGATAAAGCAGGTGGTCATCCCGGTCAAAGAGATTTTGAAGCAGCATTCTCCCGCAAAGCCGCAGCAGCAGATTGACCGGCAGACCTTCCAGACCATACCGGCACACCATCTCATACGCCTCGCTGAAATGCCCGCATCGGATCAGCGTCCCGCAGACGCCGTTTCTCTCATCCCGCGTCAGCTGGTCCTTGTCAAGACTCAGAAGGTATGAAACACTTCCATCCTTTTTCTCATCCTCAATCCCATCCGCCATCCTCTTATAATACCGCACGATCGCTGACAGCACCTTTGCCCTAAACAGCGGGTGCAGCTCCATCTTCTGATCCGCGTGCTCCAAAAGGATCGCATCGTCCCCGGTCAGCACCTCCTTGCGGCAGGCTTTTGCACACGCATTCATAAAGAGGAACGGATGCATCGGATTCATTTCAAAACAGGTCTGTAAAAGTTCCTCCATATCCGTAAATACCGGCTGGATGGCGCAATTTACCCGCGCATACCGCGTCTCATTTTCATCCTGGAATAGAACCAGATCGCGCTCCGAAAACAGCGGCACATACGCCGTGCCCTCGTTCAGCACATACGCGTCCTCCGTCATCTGCTCCTCATGGCGCACCACCACGTATTTCATCGCCGGTTCCCGGCATTCTACCCGGCAGGATTTCAAAATCCCCGGCAGGACACGCGCCATCTGCGTATCGATCAGTTCCGGATAGATCAATTTCCGGTACAGGACCGCCAGGGCACCGTCTATCCGTTCCTTGAAAAGCTGATCCACCGCAAACTCTTCCATCGCCCGCTCGTACATCCGGTAAATATCCGAATCCGGCGTTCCATATGTAAGAAGGTTCGCATAAAGCTTCGCCAGTGACCCCGCATCCAAATTTGCCGAATACGAAAAGTATAAAAATACCTCACGCGACATCAGGCGGTCATAATTCTCCGGCATCGCATATAAATAATATTCATACAGGCGCGTCAGACTCAAATCTGCCTCCAGCGCCCGGCTATACCATTCAAAACAGGCTGTCTCCCGGCAGTCTCCCCGGATCAGCATTGCACAGAGCGCCTCCAGAATCTCCGTCTCCGGATACAGCCCGTAAAGTTCCGTCAAAAGGCGTCTGTAAAACTCCCGGTACGAACGGGACGCACGCATCACCCGGACCGCCGCCAGTGCCAGCTCACGGCTGATAATTTTCCGGCGTGCCCCATAGTACAGGGCATGAAGCTCAAAATTGCCCGCATTGTCTAAAAGGATCGGATCACTCTCCAGAAGTTTCAGTCCCGCCGCATAGAGGAATGGGCTGTGACAGCCGTCCTTAAACTCCTGCTCCATGCTGATCAGCACCGTAACCGGATTTTTCTGCAGTTCCTCATCCAGACGCAGAAGCATCAGATAATAAAACAGGCTGCTGCCCGTCTCCTCCGACGCATACTGCTGCAACAGGCGGATCAAAGTGTCCTTCTGCTCGGCATTGCCGGTCAGCGTCACGTACAGATAGCGGTACAGGCAGTTAAGCTTCCGGTCGCCCGATATTTTAAGCGCCGCTGAATCCTGCAGCTCCTTTAAAATCGTCTGCGCTTTCTCGCGCCGATCAGTCAAAAGGTATAATTCCGCCTGCAAAAGCCGCAGTCCCGCGTCATAGTGCGTCATTTTCATCAGATCCAGCTCCCGCTGCATCTGGTGAACCGCCTCCGTGCCGCCGATCCCATTTTCATACGCCAGACGGGCAGTCAGATAATTTCCAAGCTCTTTCTGGAATGACATATGTGCCCGGTCGCATCCGCCCGCATCGGCAGCCGATGCCTCGATCGGGATCCGCACTGTTTCTCTGGCAGTGTGAATCAGGACGGCACCGAAATTCTTTCCGGCATGCAGCCGTTCCGCCAGAATCCGTACCGGAAGACGGAGCAGACCATCTTCAAAATCCGCCTGCGTCGCACTCTTCTTCGGCAGATGGAGGAACTCGCCGTCTGCCGTCACCTCCAGGTACACACTGCCCCAGTTATCCATCCGGATCTCGATCGTGTCCTCAGCATTCTCAGCCAGCTCGGCATATACGCGCGCCCTGCCCGGAATCGTCAGACCGACCGGCTTTTTCACGCCCAGTCCAACCAGAAATTCTTCCATAAAATTTGCCCGGCTGCCGTGCCCCTTCAGGCCGTCATAGAGTGCACGCACATGCAGATCCTGCATAAACGGCACTTCCACAAAATCCGGGTACTCCAAAAGCCGGAGCGCCGTCTCCATATCATTTTCCGCGACGCGCAGAAAATCTTCCGCCGTTTTCAGATCACCTAAAGTCTTCCCGGCGTCTGCCACCTCGACGTGAAACTCATACGGAATCTCCTCTTCCCCGCAGTTTGTCACCAGATAAAAAGAACCCGTGATCGTGTCGCCTGCCGTCAGGAACGAAGTGTCCACTTCATATACGATCCGGCACCGGAGTCCGCCAAACGAATTGTTATCCCCCGGAATCCGCACCCGCAGGTTCGAGGAATACACAAATCCCTTCACACTTAATCCATTTTCGCTCCCGATCCATAAATTTCTCTGCATCAGGGTATTCATCCGCAGCGTCTCGTCTATCTTTTCAGGCGACCAGGTCATCTTCGGCTGTTCCGAATCGATGATTCCCTTCGCCAGCCGGTTAATTCTCTCTTTCATTCCTATCACCTGCCGTTTCATTATCCTGTCCCGGTAACTGCTTCGTCTTCCCACAGTTCCGTCGGTTCGAAATCTCGTACCTTATATCATACCATATTTTGTCTGCATTTACATCAGGGAATTGGAGAATTTCGCTGATTGCCCATCCGGCATTTTTATAGAAACAAGCGCTATCGTTTTCTAATTTTTCTTAATTTCCTAATCCCAGTCACCCACATACAGGCGTGTGCCAGTCTGCCAAGCTGTTGGTTCATAGATCGTCCAAATTGGATATGGATATGCTTTTCCTTGCAGAGAATCATCTATTGCGATCGTCTGATCAACGCCATTGGTGCCTGTTTTGGACGACAGGTCAGCGGCACCTGTCCCGGTAATACTGAAATAGCTGTCCTTTACAGAGTTGCTGTCTACATAAGGTACGCCGATGATTGCTTCGCTTAACTTCGGCAGATACCAGCATTCTTCCAGGACCGAAAGACTGCCAGCTTCCAGCTGTGCGCCCTGCCACCAGGTATTGTTCAACTGACCAATATAGTGTCCAAGGAACATTGAGGTTCCAGCCGCTTTCACACTTCCTGTTGTGTAGCAGTTCGAAAGAACCAGTTTTGCAGAATCATATTTTCCAAATAAACCGCCTGCGATGGCATTATATGTATTCGTTCCACACGCATCCGCTGCACTGAAACTCTGTATTACCGAAATCGGACCATCCATCCACCCCACGAGGCCTCCGGCACACCAGCCGCCTGACACATTCTTTCTATCGGACAGCACTTCCGCACCACTTTCCGTATAACCGTAAGAGCGGTTCCGTCCGCCGACATAACTGTTTTCAATGCGGAATTCTTTCCCGGCAGTTCCGCCATTCTGGTTGTTTTTCAGGTATCCATACAAACCTCCGGCGGTTCCAGTTGTATCCACATACCCAGAGAAGAAGCTGTTTTCCAACTTCATCTGACCAGAGCTCTCGGCAAAGCCGACCAGACCTCCGCTAGCATCGGTTCCCTGTATCCGTGCATTTTTTCCTGAAACATATACGTGATTCATCACTAAATCACTTACTTTTGCTTCCCCGATCAAGCCTCCGGTTTTTCCTCCACTTATTTGCAGCGTCGGTGCATCTACAACTACATGGTCGAGTGTCAGACTGCCACTATTCGTGCTTCCAACCACCGCGCCTGTTGCCAGCGTTCCAGAAATCCGGGATTCTTCTCCATATATATGGATATTTTTAATCGTTAGATAGCTGTCCGCCGAAGTGCCTGCCTGTGCCACCAGCCCTGCTGTATTCTGCCCCTGACATGAAATGTCCGGATCCTTCAGATTCAAGTTTGATATCGTCAGATGATCCGTCTTCTGAAATAAAGCCGCACCATTCCAGGCAACAGGAGTTATCTTTAAGCCTGCAATCGTATAACATTCACCCAGTTTTTCTTTTTCTTTCTCATCCACCTCCGCATCATAAGAGATAATATCCGGGTTGTTAATCGGCCAGAAACTTCCACCTTCATACTTGGAATTTCCCGGACTGTAGATCGTCATCTCTCCGTATGCATCTTTCACCTCTTTGCAATACGCTTCCGTCTGTGAGGTAATCGAATCATCCTCCTGCCAGAGAATATTATCGGTCTGAATGACCCGTGTGATCTTTAAACCACCATAGCCTTCTCCGCAGAAATTCAGATTCTGCAGATGACGTCCATTGGCGACCTTAACCGTATAGGTATCCTTTCCATCACCATTTCGTTCAATTACATCGGCAAAGCAGCTGTTGAACTTGTATGAGAGCTTTGCATTTTCTGTCGGCGGATAGCCATCCTCGCTCAATTTTACGATAACATTTTCTCCATTTATGTAACCGTGATCGTCCGGCTGATAACCTCCCCAGGTACCCAGACTACAGAAATTTCCACCCTCACATGATAAATCATCCAGATAGAAACGCAATTTCAACTTTTTCTCTTCCGTTATGCCTATTTCAAAACGATTTACCCTGTTTTCTGCAGCAAAGCTCGTCCAACTGCCATTTGCCTCATTTTCTGCACAGCTGGCAGCTTTCTCTTCCGTATCTACAAAGCAAAATTTCGATCCCGTTCTCAGAGTATTTTCCTGCAAATCACCCGTATTGACTTGGAGAACATACCACATCGTTTTACCGCTCAATTCGCCGGTAATCGAAAATATCAGATGTATTCTCTGATTTTCTTCAAGCGGAGACGGAGAGACATAATCGATATGCAGCCTGTTTCCAGTATGCAGCGCCTCTTCGTTCTCGCCCTTGTCCCAGTCCCCGACATGGTTATTCAGAAACCACGAAAATCCCTTTGAAGCGTCCTGCGCAGCAAGTTTTTCCGCTACTTTCTGGATCGTCGGCATCGGATAAATCGGTATTTCTGCCTTCTTTAATTCCGGATCATACGGATATGTATTCCGCTTTTCCTCCGTATCTTTATTTTCTTCCTCACTGCTATCTGCATTCGGATCCTTTACACCAAACAGACTTGCAAGAGCCTCGTCATATGCAAGCACATACTTCTCATTCACCTTACTGCACACATAGCACCCCGGATAAACGGATTTTTTGTTCGTCCCCGTACCACTCGTCTCCGATGGAAGTATTCCATTCGTTCTACTTGCATAATCATAGAACGCAACAAACGCAGGTGCTTTCATCGCCGGATCCTCTGTTTCATCCGCCGCCGTACCGCTTCCACCTTCCGTTTCATCCGATTTTTCCTCAGCCGTCGGCGAATACACCGACGCCGACACATATGTATTCGCTATCTGACTGTCTGCCGGAAGCTGTGCGGCGAGACCCCCTGCGAATCCGCCGGTATAGGCCGCTACGTTATAACGTCCGGTAAGATTCTCAAAGGCTGTATTGGCGTTTGCCCCATTCCCTGGTTTTTGGGAGGTATCAAACTTCTTGTTTGCTGTATGACCGCCGACATAACAGCTCTGAATCTGCACCGTGGAACCGCTGGCGGCGGCTGCAGCTGCTGCTTTCTCAGCAGTTCCGACCAGACCGCCGGCGTACATACCCTCCACATAGAGCGCCGCTGCGCTGTCGGTCAGGGAAATTTTTCCCTTTGCCGTGCCGATCAGACCGCCCGCCGTTCCCTTTAAAGCGCGGATCCGGTATTTGCCTTCTTCCTCCAGCTTCAGATCGGCTGCTTTTTCTGTGCTGCTTCCCAGCTTATCACGGAAATGATTCTCCGCCAGCGCATCCTGGACGGTCAGACTGCCGCCCTCAAATGTGCCGATCAACGCACCGGCAGAAGCGCTGGTCTGCTCTGCCCGCACCTGTGGATATTCCACCTGCACTTTTTTTATTTCCACCGTTGGCAGCTTTATAGTTCCCCGGGAATCCGTTCCCGGCATCACCGCGCCGATCAAAGCGCCTGCATTCGCCTTCGTCCGGACCACTGGCTGGCAGATCAGCAGGTTTTTAACACTCATATCCTGCGTTACCGTTCCAAACAGTCCGCCCGTCCCATCTACTGCTGTGATTGAACTTGCCGCCGTTTTTCCTACCTGCAGACCATCAATCCGGTATGTATTTCCCTGATAGTCCAGTGGATACGGCAGGCTAAGCGGAAGATAGCTTCCCGCCTCCGTGGTATATGTCTGTGCCGTCGGATTCGTCCGATCTGCATTCGTTTCATCCGTCACCCGGTAGGCAATCGAGATGGTTTCCGCATTTTGATTCAAAAAATTCGAGCCAAATGCCGTATGCAGCTTCGCCACATGTCCGCAGTAACCGCTCTCGTCCGCAGTGTTTTCTCCCGCTTTCCAGGTCAAATCGCTATTCTGCATCGCCGTAACCGTTTTGGATGTAGTCACCGCTCCCGTGTACAGCTGATCCGGATCCCAGCCTGAAACCCGCTCATCCAGATTTTCCAGATGGCGGAAACTGCCGATCCCCACGCTTCGGTCCATACCGATCGATGCAAAGAGGCTGCTGCCTGAATCTGTATTGCTCGTCTTAACCTGCGAAAGCGCTTTATTGTTGAAAACCTGCGCGTACACAAAGATATTTTCGCCCGGAATAAAGGAGGCAAAACCTCTTTCATCCTGCTGAAATGTCATATCCGTCTGTGCCGGCTGGTTGAAATCCATAAATTTGAATCCTGTACTTCCGCCCGTGCCGGCTGGCGCCGCTATATCATCCAGAATGACCTGATACGTTCCATCCGAATCGCCCGAAGTTCCGGATACCTTCGCCACACGCGCCGAACGGCTGCTTCCCGGGACATTGATCTCGATGCAGCCGGTTGTACCGCTCTTTTCTCCCTTTACAAACAGGCTCAGCGAATGTTCATTTTTATTCGGATCCCCGATTTCCGCATATAAAATATCATCATTCACCAATTTCACTGTCGGTGCCTCGAATTTCTCCACCGGCAGTTCCGGAACTTCCAGATTTCCTGATGCGTAATATCCGATCGGCAGCTTCTGATCCTTATAATTGAAGTTGGCACCCGTAAACCGCTCCCGTTTTCCGGCATCAGACGCCGCCGCCAGAAGTGCCTCGCTTCCGATATCTGTCTGCACAAACTGATAATGATCCGAATACCACACCTCGCGGACCAGTCCTGCCTCCGGATCATAGAAAATAAGATAGCTCCCGTCTGCACGGACAGTCTCATCAATCGATCCAAATGGAAGAAGGCGCTGCCGGATCTCCTCGTTCACATTCGCAGACACCAGCGCTGCCTCACCGCCAGACTCTTCTTGTTCCGATTCAGGCTGCCCTGCCTGTTTTTCCGGCACATAGAGAACCGCGTAGATATTTCCCTCTTTCTCCTCCGCCAGCACTGTGTTTTCTACCGAAATTCCCAGCTTTGCCTGCTTTTGATCGTCCGAAAATTCCCCCTGTGCCTCCATATGGAGCAGACGCGGAATCGTCCCATTGGAGACTTCCAGTGTCAGATGATTCTGCGCCGCCAGAAAGATCTCCTTCGCCGTCTGATCCATCTCCAGACGGCGGAGCTTTCTCTGGTAACGAATCACCGCAACAAAAGAAAGACTGGCAAGAATACCGACAATCGCAATCACCGTCAAAAATTCCGCCAGCGTAAACGCCGCCCTTCTCTTCTGTTTGTTCTGTCTCTTCTGCTCCATCTGTCCTCGTTCCTCTTTTAATTTTATTTCTGATCCAGGTTGACCGCACGCACGATCAGGTTAATCGGCTTTACCACCGCTTTCCGGGAAGTTCCCATCGTATCTTTTTTCCGGTAGATCGCCAGATTTTGAACCGTAAAGCACGCCGTCTCCTCCGAATAGGTATAGCCGTCAAATGCCGTATAATATTCATCCGAGAGCGCCGCCTGCGTCAGCAGAGGTATCTTATTATACGCATCATCGTAAGTATAATCCCCATACCATTTTTCAATGCCCGTGCCAGACCAGTCTGTCGCACTAAAGTGCAGCCACAGGTGGCTGTTTCCACTCCGCAAAAGAGGTGTTACCATTTCTCCTGTTTCGGAAGTCCCAGCAGAATTTTTCACTTCCAGCGCATTGGCAAATTCATCGGTCATCAGCTGCGCCGTGAGCGACAGCGCCTGCTCTGCATCTGCCTGATCCTGCGTCCTCTGGTAAACATTTTTTACCATCATCACGCCGCCTCCAAGCACCGTGCCGATCATACCGAGAATCACAATCGCCGCCAGCAGCTCCGTCAGCGTCATACCGTTCTTTGACCGGAGTTTTTTCTGACATACTGAAAAGAGCTTGCAGTGACCCTTGGATGCCGTCTGTTTCTGCTGCCTGCAATGCCTATTTCTGCATCTGCGGCATTCACTTCTCTCCTGTCCCATCTCTGTCTCCTCTATCGGTATCTGTAAAGCAGATCTTGTAAGTTTACCTCTTCCTCTTCTGCATCCGAGTCAGCCTGGCTCACATACAGTACGATCGGATACTGTCCCGTCCGGTAATTCGTCTGTGTGCCTGTCTGGTAGGCATTTGACGCCAGGCTTTTCTTCATGCCGCCGGTTCCAGATGCCTCCAGCTCCAGAACATATCTGCCCGACGCCTGTTCCGCTGTCCGGTTGTTCTCCAGCTGATTGCGGCTGTCATAATAGCCCGCCATCTGCTCTTCGCCCTGCTGCAGCATCCTGCCGGACGCCAGAAATGCACTCAGAAACAGCGTCATTCCCAGTGCAATCACAAGAACCGATATCAGTACCTCTGTCAGCGTCTCTCCCGCATTGGCACGCAGCTTTCTTCCAGCTGCCCATTCCATTCTACTTATCATCCTGCAGCAGCTCCTTCTCTATTGTTCCGTTCTGCCAGCGGATCGTCGTGATGATGGTCGTCGTCGTGATCGTGTAGGAATCATCGTCATCCGAATCTCCGTCATCGCCCGCTACTGTGACCGTCTCACTCTCGGAGCTATGTGCTGCTTCCAGCTCCAGCCGTTTCTCGCACCGCTCTTCCTTCTTATCATCCGCCGTTACCGTATCTGAGATAACCGCCTTGATTTTATAATCATCCGTCATCCACAGGCGCACACTGGTCTTTAACGGGTCAATCGTGTTCCCGCTCGTTCCGTCTTTCTTCACTGACAGAGTAAAATCTTTGTACGCTATTTCTTCCTCCGATGCATTCTCCCCGTCTGCCAGCTTCCGATACTCATTATTTCTATAAATATCCACGATCAGTGAATCGAGAACCGCGCTATTCGCACTCTCTGCGCTTGACAAACCCGAATCCGTTCCATAGAATTTTTGCCACGTCGCCTCATTATCCGTGTTTTTCCGGTTGCCGACGTAGTAGCAGTAAAAATCATCCTCATCGTCTTCCTCGTCATCCCGGCTGTCATGCACGATCACTTCCTTGATCTTGACTATATTCTCCGTCTTCTGCAGCTCATCCCGCAGAAATGCCGCCGCCGAGTCCACCGCATACCTCTTCTGGTCCTCCCTCGGGAGGTGGCGGATCTTTCCAGCCGACGCGGAAGCGGACGCCAGAATGATCGACGCGCCCACCCCGCAAAACACAAAAAACAGGAGCGCCGCCATCAAGCTGGCGCCATCCTGATTTTTCATACGCCAGAAAACCCGCCTCCAGATTTCCGGGCGTTTTTCACTGTTCTCTGCTTTTTTCATGCTTTATTCTCCCAGCGCCGCCTCTGCCGCTGTCTCAAGGTCAGAACGCTGCAGGTTCGACACATCCGCATTTGCCAGTCCCGACGGTGCCTGCGTCTCCTCCGGTTCCAGCTCCAGGCCTTCCTCTGATTCCGCATCGTAGCGGGTCTCAAAATAAGTCAGCTGGAACGCCACCGCCACCGGGTGGATGCGGATATCCTCTAACTCTTCATTTTCCAGATCTTTATCATCCTGAATGCTCAGATCCTCGATCAGACAGCGGTACGGTCCTTCGACCACCTCATGAAGCATTGAAACAGCGTGATCAAACGAATCTGCCGTAAAAGAAATATTCATCGCGCGGCGGATCTCCATTCCGTCCACCTGCGGCTCTGAATACTGGAAAGTAAAATCATACGCATTCGCAAAAATACGGTTCAGTTCCTCCGTCTCTGTCTTGAAATGATTGTAGGCCGGAACCATCGGCGCATTCGATGCCTTGTTTTCCTCGATCTCTTCCTCCATCTGCTGGATCTGCATCGCTTTCATCTGCTCCAGCTGAATCTGGGCATCCAGCTCCGCCGTGTCCGCCGCCTCAATCCGCCGCTGCACCGGCAGGTAAAATCCGGCATAGTAGCCGCCCGCGATCAGGGCAAAGACTACAACCAGCAGCACTATTTTCTGTGTTTTTGTTAATACATATTTCCCTAACGAATTCATTCTTCTTTGCCCTCTTCTGGTTCGTTAAAAAATACAGCCATTGACACTCCCACCTGCTTCAAGGATGCCAGAACTCTCTCTTCGCCATCTTTCTTCACTGTTTCCTCCAGCGAAGCGGTCACATAGCGCGCATTCGGATCCGCCTCCGCATCACGGACCAGCTGCGGAAAGAGTGTACCATTGGGAATGATTCCTTCCAATGACATCTGATCCGAGGTAATCGAAACACTCGAAACTGCCGTCAGCGGGAAAATCTGTGATTTCAGGGAATCCAGCATCATCCGGCGGTCCGGAAGCTTACTCTCTTCCTCATTCAGATACCCATTTCCATAATGCGCGTACTCTGCCAGGACCTCACCGTACACCTCGTTGGATTTCTCCAATGTACGAAGCTCCTTCTCCGTCGCCGCATAAACCGCCTCTGCCCGGTCTGCCTCCTGCAGGGGAAGCATTACGCCAAATCTCGAAAATCCGTAGACAAAAACCATAAAAACGGCAAACGCGCCCAGCTCCGCCGCTATTTTTCCTTTTTTAGTCTGCTTCTGATACAGATTGATACGCCGTTTTTTCGGATACTTCGGATCGCCAATCTGCATATTCGCGATTGATTTTAAATCAGCCACCGCTCTTCCTCCTTATGCAAGTAATACACCGTATGCCTGTGGGCTGTCGATCCACTCGTCTTCCTCATCCAGAGAGACCTCCGGCAGAAGCTCCGCCACACTCCGCACCGGCAGATCCAGCGTTTCTTTCAGCGCATCAATCAATTCCCCGTATCGTGCGCCTCCGCCGCAATAATAGAGGCTGTCGATCGTATTATTCACATTGTTGAAGCTATAAAAGTTCAAAACTCGCATGACCTGGACGGCACGAGTCCGGTACTGCTCCTCCAGCACAGCCGCCAGCTTTTCTTTGTCGGTCTCCTCGCGGTTTTCTTCCTCCGCCTCAATTCCCAGTTCCTGCATCTTGTTCTTATCTCCCGAACGGATCTGCTCGATCTCCTCACAGCCCGGCTCCATGGTACGGGTAATATCATAAACCCCCTCACGGAAGAAATGAATCCGCAGCGCCTGGGTTCCCAGATCCAGAACAGCGTAATCCTTTCGCTCTTGTGCATACTCCAGAATCCGCTCCAGACCAAGCACTGCCGGGACCAGGCCGACGAGCTTCAGGCGCGCCATCTTTGCCAGCTTTTCAAACTGCTGCGACAGCGTCTTCGTGCACGCCGCACCAAGAAGATCCATCGTCCTCTCTTTCGTCTGAATCATCGCGTAATCAAAAACATACTTGTCCATCTCATCGCCAATATAGTCATGAAACTCATACGGCAGGTTCAGCCGGAGCTGTTCTTCCGTCATCAGCGGCATCTCAAACCGCCGCACATACACATCCTCCTGACGGATGACAAATACCACATTCCGGCACCGGATCGCATATTCCTTCAATAAATCCTTTATCAAATCCGCACAGACGTGCATATCGGTCAGATCCATTCCCTGAACCCGCTCGCTGATGAACTCTTTCAGTTCACCCTTTTCCGCATATGCAATCTTGATACGGTAATGTCCAATTTCAATTCCTAAACAATTCTTCATCTCTGCACTCCCCTTAAAAGAGTTTTATCGTGTACAGCTTACAAAAGCCACAGCCCCCTATACCATCCTGTCAGTTGTTCACCAAACAGAAGCATCAGAAAGAAAGCTGCCGCAATCGCCGGTCCAAATGGGATTTTCCCCTTTCTCCAAACCAACGAACATCCGATTCCAAGCACACAGCTGAAAATCAGAAAAAACAATACCTCCCAGATAGAACGAAGGTACAGCCCCGTCACAAAAAAGAGTTTGATATCCCCGCCTCCCAGGCTTTCCTTTCCCGTCAGGCGGTCAAATAAAAGTGAAAGTGCCAGCATACCGCCCGACAAGCCAGCCCCCGTCAGAACACCACGCAATATCTGTGCGCCCGTTTCCGGCAGACAGACTGCCGTTCCGAAAAAAATCAGGACTCCTGCCACCTGCAGGCGATCCGGTATGATCCACGCATGCAGATCCGTGAGCGTCAGGCACAAAAGCACAATCCACAGAAGTATCCCCCGCAGTGCCAGCACCGAAACATCGAACCGATACACGATCAGACAGCACGCGATCCCCGAAACAAGTTCCGCCCAGAACGATTCCGCCGGGATCTTTGCTCCACAGTAACGGCATCTGCCCCGCAGACACAGCCACGAAAACAACGGCACCAGATCCGACACGCCCAGCACATGCCCGCAGGCATCACAGTGCGATCTCCCCCTTAGGATCGAAGTTCCCGCAAGCATCCGCCCCGCCAGACAGTCTGTGAAACTGCCAAGGGCACAGCCAAGGATAAATGTTATGGTTAATATGTAAATCGTTAAAAATGTGGTTTGATGCAGCATCGCCGCGTTCTCTCCTGTCTATGGTTTCGTCTCATATCTGCTCGATCAGCTGTCTTGCTGAAGTCTGGTTCCCTGCAATTGCTTATTTCCAGCCTGGTTTCGGTCCAAATGGATTTCGACCATCTTGTTTTCCTTCTTTTACATTGTAGCGGTAATAGCGGCATGCTGATCGCCACCAAGATTCCCACGATGGCTACCACTACCAGAAGTTCTGCCAGTGTGAAACCGCCTTGTTTCTTTTTCATCTGCTATCTTGCCCCTTAGTAATACACCCTTTGGTGGGTGGTGTTGGTTTGTGCGGTATGGATCACTCTTATTTAATAAGATGATTTTAACACCTTTTTATATTTTTAGCAAAAATGGATGGGAAAAACCCATCCATTTTCTCCACGTATGTGGTTATTTATGAACACTAATTTTATTTTTTTCCAACATACAGTTTAATAATCGCACCATTGATTGCATCTTTATCACTAGATGTTGTTCCATCTGCACTCGGCTCAATTGATACACTAAACAAATCGTACTTTTCTTTTCCATCAACATTTTCAAGAGTTTTTTCTGTAGTAGCTTTTTTGTTTCCCGTTACTACAGAAGCCTCTCCTGTACTAATGTCATAATCATATTCAATTTTTGAATCTGAATCTGCACTGTCTGTCAGATACTGTGCAACCGCTGCCGCCTTCGCTGCTCTCATATTTGCCTGATTCGTAGCCTTTCTAGCCTTGCTCAGCTGTGCCGTAAATACCGGAATCGAAATTGCAACCAGGATGCCCACGATCGCAACAACCACCAGCAGCTCAGCCAGTGTGAAACCTTTTTTGTTCTCACGAACTTTCTTGATTAAGCCCTTCATAAAATCAATCTCCTTATTGTATAGTATTTTATTAATGAACAGAGAATTTTCTCTGCGCCATCCAGCCTCTGCCGTATCACATTTCACATGTGTGCAGTCAATTCTTACATCAGATCATACATTGTAAAGATAGGCAGATAAATCGACACTACAATGATACCCGCAAAAATCGCAAGCACCACCAGCATCGTCGGTTCCAGCAGTGCCAGAAGCCGCTGGATTCGGTAATCCGCCTCGTTGGTGTAATAATCGGCGACATTGTCCAGTGTCTCCTCGAGTTCACCGGTTTCTTCTCCGACGGAACACATATCGACCATCGTCGGCGGGAAATATTTCTTTCCCTGCAGACATTCCACCAGGCTGCGTCCCTGTTCGATCCCTGCCCGCATGGAGCGGACATCCTCGCTCAGAAGTGCATTGTCCATGACCTTCGCCGTCGTGTCAACCGCCTGGTTGATCGTGATACCCGCTGCCAGAAGCACCGACATTGTATTGGCAAACTGTGCTGCGCCGTTCATCTGGTTGATCACGCCCACAAGTGGAAGGGATAACGCGATCTTTGCTTTCTGAATCCGCCCCTGCGGCGTATTGCCATAGACCTGCGAACCAATCTTCAAAAACACCAGCACCGCCAGCATCAGCAGCCACCACTTCGCGAAGAAATGGGAAGTCGCAATCAGCATCCGCGTCATCAGCGGCAGCGTACCACCCAGATCGGTAAATACATCTGCCAGTGTCGGGATAACCTTCGCCATGACGATAATCAGGACAACCACCGCAATCGCAACGACGAACAAAGGATACGTCATCGCTCCCTTGATCTTCTCCGTCGTCTTGTAAGACTTTTCGTAAAACTTCTGAAGCCGGTCAAAGGATCGTTCCAGTGTACCGGACTGCTCGCCTGCCCGGATCGTCTCGATAAACGTGAGCGGAAAACGGTCGCTATACTTTTCCAGCGCCGACGCAACGGTACTTCCGGCAGCTACTTCCTCTGCCGCAGCCCCCATGATCTTCCGGATCCGCTTGTCCTCATTCTGATCTGCCAGCATACGCATCGCGCGCGCCACGGTCATGCCCGAATGAAGAGTGATCGCAAACTGCGAACACAGGATCGCCAGCTTCTTCGTCTTGATCCGCCTGCTTCCGATCTCCATCTCCAGGAGACTGCCGTCATCAGGTCTTTTCTTCTCTTTCTTCTGACTGATGCTCAGAAGAATCGGATAGTTTTCCCGGATTCTGGAAGCGGCTGCCGCTTCACTCTCAGCCTGGAGCACTCCCCGGACTTCTTTTCCATCCCGTCCCAGCGCTTTATATGAAAAATTCGGCATCTCTCATACCTCCAGACACAGGATTCAGCTGTACGCCATCTGTATGTACATCGCCATCTGCATCCTTTTTATGATTATTTTAACATCTTTGTTTATTTTTGTAAATATGCCGTCAACCTTTTGGATGTTTTATACAAAAACACACATCTAGATCCACTTGTTTTTTGCTGTTTTCTCTATACGCGCTTTGTTTTTGCCAATCTATTTTTGTATGTATTTTCGCCAACACCTCTGACTTTTCTTCCTTTTCCAGACTATTTCTGCTATATAGATCATCAGGGCGGAAATGGTACGTCCCGCCCTGACACTCCCAAAAGAATAGCTCCCGTTTCTTTTTATCTTCTCTCTTATTTCTCGTTCTTCTTATCCAGCATCTCTTCCATCGTATGCCATCCCAGCACCGCGCATTTGACACGCGCCGGCATATGGGAAACATCGACCAGGGCGCCGGCTTCCTCGAGTTCTTCGATCTCGTTCTCGCCTGCCTCGCCCTTGATCATCCGCAGGAACAGATCCGCCAGATGGCGTGCTTCCTCTTCGGATTTTCCGATGATCAGATCCAGCATGATATCGGCGGACGCCTGGGAGATCGCGCAGCCGCTTCCCTCAAAAGCACCGTCTACCACCTGTCCATCTTCGACCTTCAACTGAAGAATGATGTCATCTCCACAGCTCGGATTGACGCCCTCTAATACCAGATTGGCATCCGGCAGCTTTTCTTTATGTAACGGATGCAGATTGTGATCCGTCAGTATTTCATTGTAAAAGGTTCTATTCTCCATATCCCATTTTCCTCCGGATTTCTTTCAGGTTCTGGACAAAACGGTCGATGTCCTCCTCCGTATTGTAGAACGCAAAGCTGGCACGCGCTGTTGCAAATACACCCAGATGTTTTAAAAGCGGCTGGGCGCAATGGTGGCCTGCGCGCACATTGACATTTGCGGCATCCAGAATCGACGCGATATCGTGCGGATGTACGCCGTCCACGGTAAAGCTGATAATTCCGTTGTGCTCTTCCGGCCTATCGCTTCCCTGGATATGAACGCCCGGAATCTGCTGCATCGCCGTCATTGCCCGTGTTGTCAGCAGCTCCTCACGCTTCCGCACCTCGTCAAATCCGACGTTCATCAGATAATCGATCGCTGCCTGTAAGCCGACCGCACCGCCGCCATTGACGGTACCGGCTTCGAATTTGTGCGGCAGTTCGGCAAAGACTGCGGATTCCCGGCTGACCGAATCGATCATCTCGCCGCCCGTCAGGAACGGCGGCATCGCATCCAGAAGAGTCTCTTTTCCGTACAGGACGCCGATTCCCATCGGTGCCATCAGCTTGTGACCGGAAAATACAAGGAAATCTGCATCCAGTGCCTGCACATCCACCGGAATATGCGGGGCGCTCTGTGCCGCATCGATGACGATGACACCGCCTTTTTCATGCACCAGTTTCGTCAGTTTCTCTACCGGATTTCTGCGGCCAAGGACATTGGAAATCTGTGGCATCGCTGCGATCTTTGTCTTTTCCGTCACCAGGGCTTCCATATCTTCATCCCGGTAGGAACCATCCGGCTGACATTCCAGATAAACGAGCTTCGCGCCTGTCTGTCTGGATACCATCTGCCACGGCAGGATATTGCTGTGGTGGTTATCAATGCTGATTAAGATCTCATCGCCTGCCTTCAGACTGGTTAAACCATAGCTGTACGCGATCAAATTCAGACTCTCGGTGCTGTTGCGTGTAAACACGACCTCGCTCGTCTTTCCAGCATTGATAAATTCCCGCACGCGCTCTCTTGCCGCTTCATATGCCTCCGTCGCCTCGATTCCCAGCTCATAGAGCCCGCGGAGCGGATTGGCATTTTTCTTTGTATAGAAATCTTCCACTGCCTTTAATACCGCCTCCGGGCGCTGTGCCGTCGCCGCATTGTCTAGATATGCGATATCCGAACCCGCAAGCAGGGGAAAATCTTTCTTGTAATCTGTCATGTTCTGTTCCTTCTTATATATTTGTTTGTATACTTGCTGCAAAAACAAACCGCAGCCAACTTACAGTTTTTTCATTTTATTACCGCTTCTGGTTCATGAACTCCTGAACCTGCTTCTGTACTGCCTCGTCTGCTACCAGCTCATTCAGCGCGTCGATTCTCGCCCGCGCTACCATGCGCTCAGCTTCCTCTCTCGACAGTCCGCGGGAGCACAGATAAAACAGCGTTGCATCATCCAGATCGCCCATCGAAGCGCCGTGATTTCCTTCGACATCTTCTTCCGCACACAGAATCAGCGGAATTGTCTGATTTACGATGTCATCGCCGAGCAGCAGCACATCCTCGCGCTCAGTTCCCTTTGCCCCGGCGCATCCCGGCACGAAATCGATCGTTCCGCGGAACAGCTTGGAGGAACCGTCCTGCAAAACGCCAGAGACTTCCATCATACTCTCTGTCTTTTTGCCGCGGTGGCGTACTGTATAGTTCATATCCAGCTTCTGGTTTACACTGGTGTAATAGCCGATCTTCGCGTCAAATGCGCTCTTTTTTCCTTCCAGCTCGGTCAGGCAGCCCGCGTAGACCTTGCCTGCGCCCAGCTCCAGTTTCAAAAGCTCAAATGTGGCATTTTCCCCGCAGGACGCACCGATATCACTCAGGCAGGTATATCCGGCGCCGAGAAGCTGCACTTCCTGAAGCTGTACCTTTGCATTCTTTTCCGCATGGACCTTTACTTGGAACGAGGATGTTCCCTGTGCGTCCTCCCCGGAGCGGAATACGATCAGCACGTTTAAGCGGCTGTTTTCCTTTGCATCCAGGCAGAGGCGGTTCTGGTAACTGCCGTTTTTGTAATCGACGCAGAGAACCGTCCATTCTGAATTTTCATTCTGCAGCACAGCTGCCGCTTCCGCTGTCAGCCGGTAGATACTTCCCGCACCGGCATTTTCTTCTGCAACAGCCGTTCCATTTACAGTGTCCGTTCTATTTGCGCCAGCCGTTCCGCATTCCGCCGCCATCGCATCGTACTCGCGTCCCATGCCGGTCTGGATCTCGTCCCACTCTTTTCCGGAGATTTCTTTTTCCCAGGTCACACCTGCTGCCAGGCGCTCCGGTTTTATCAAAACACTTTCCTCCGGCCACTCAATCTGTATCTGGCTTTCGTTCATTCCCAGCCGGTTCCAGGTTCGGGTCGGAAGAATGTTTACTGTCATTTCTTTCTGTCCCATTGTTTCCTCCTGTCGTTACCATTCATGCACTTGCATGCCCCGCAGCAGAATCTGTTATTTCAAAATCCCCGCTGCAAACAGTAACCATCTATTATCCGATACTGCCTTTCATCTCAAGCTGAATCAGGTTGTTCATCTCAACCGCGTACTCAAGCGGCAGCTCCTTCGATACATCATCCGCAAATCCGCTGACGATCATTGCGCGCGCGTCCTCCTCGCTGATGCCGCGTGACATCAGATAGAAAACGGCCTCGTCGCTGATCCGTCCGATCTTTGCCTCATGGCCGACGTTCGCGTCGCGGGTCCGGATATCCATCGCCGGGACCGTATCGGAACGTGAAATATCATCCAGCATCAGAGACTGGCAGGAAACCGATGCCTTAGAACCGGATGCCTGTTTTCCAATCTGCACGCTGCTTCGGAACGTACTGATACCGCCGTCCTTGGAAATAGATTTCGTATTAATATAGGAAGACGTCCGTTTGCCCGTGTGGACTACCTTCGCACCGGTATCGAGGTTCTGACCTTCTCCGGCAAAAGTAATGCCGGTAAATTCCATTCTTGAATCATCGCCCTTTAAGATACTCATCGGGTACAGATACGATACATGGGAACCAAAGGAACCCGATACCCACTCGATCGTGCCGCCCTCTTCCACAATCGCGCGCTTGGTGTTCAAATTGTACATATTTTTCGACCAGTTCTCGATCGTCGAATAGCGGAGTTTCGCATTTTTGCCGACGTACAGCTCGACACAACCCGCATGCAGGTTTGCTACGTTATATTTCGGCGCAGAACAGCCCTCGATGAAATGCAGATATGCCCCCTCATCAACGATGATCAGAGTATGTTCAAACTGTCCGGCTCCCGGTGCATTGAGACGAAAATAGGACTGAAGCGGGATCGTAACCGACACGCCCTTTGGCACGTACACAAAAGATCCGCCGGACCAGACCGCCCCGTGCAGCGCTGCAAATTTATGTTCCTGCGGTTTGACCAGATGCATAAAATGCGTCCGGATCATTTCCGCATATTCGCCGTGCATTGCGCTCTCCAGATCGGTGTAGACAACGCCCTGCGCCGCTACCTCCGCGCGCACGTTATGATATACTAACTCCGAGTCATACTGGGCGCCCACGCCTGCCAGTGATTTCTGCTCCGCCTGCGGGATTCCCAGACGCTCAAAGGTATCTTTGATGTCCTTCGGAACCTCTGACCATTTGGCGCTCATCTTGGATTTCGGGCGAACATAGGTTACGATGTTATCCATGTCCAGATCCTCGATATCCGGTCCCCAGTTCGGAACCTGCAGGGAATTGTAAATCTGTAAGGACTGCAGACGGAACTGCTGCATCCATGCCGGGTCATTTTTCTCCTTAGAAATCTTCTCAACGATCTCCGGGGTCAGACCCGCTTTTACTTTATATGCGTCATTTTCTTTGTCTTTTATATCGTAGACGCTGCGATCAATGTCATCTACATACGTTTTTTCTTTCATGTTTGATGCCTCCATATTACCCGTGCTGATTCGTTATTACTGTCGCGTTATCCTGCGGCACCTTCGATTTCAAAAATGCCTGCCTGCGAACAGTAACGATTAGTTCCGGGCGTCTGCCACACCCGCCTCACGGATAAAGGATTCGTAGCCTTCCTGGTTGATCTTATCAACCAGGGAGCCGTCACCGGTTGCCACGATCTTTCCATCTACCATGATGTGCGTATAGTCAACATGCAGTGCATCGAGAATCCGGGTGCTGTGCGTGATAATAAGAAGCGCGCCGTTCTGGTTCTTCTGGTACTCTTCCACACCCTTAGAAACCAGACGGACTGCATCAACATCCAGACCAGAGTCTGTCTCATCGAGGATTGCCAGACTCGGATTTAAGAGCATCAGCTGTAAAATCTCAGATTTTTTCTTCTCACCACCGGAAAAGCCCACGTTTAAGCTTCTCTGTGCATACGATTCATCCATCTGGAGAATGTCCATCGCCTTTTTGAGTTGTTTATGAAATTCCCAGATCTTTAAGTTCTTGCCAGTCTGCTGGCGCATCGCGCTCCGCAGGAAACTTTCCAGCGAAAGTCCCGGTACCTCCAGCGGCTCCTGGAAGGACAGGAACATACCGGCTTTGGAACGCTTGTCCGTGGACTCATGTGTGATATCCTCACCCTTAAATAAGATCTGACCGCCCGTGATCTGATATCGCGGGTTTCCCATCAGGACGTTTCCGAGCGTCGATTTGCCCGCGCCGTTCGGTCCCATCAGGACATGTACCTCTCCTGCGCCGACGCTCAAATCAACGCCGTGCAGGATCTCTTTTTCTTCTATATTTGCTTTTATCTGATTTACTTCTAACACTTTTTCTGCCATAAAGCACTCCATTTCCGGGACCGGCTGAGACATTCATGCTCGGTCTGTCTGATCTGTGACAGCCGCCTCGTCACGAAAGCGGTTATCCCTCTTAGCAAACGTCCATCTCTCTGGTTCCTTTTTTCTATATTCAAGTCGAACGTCCGTGAGACTTGGCGCGTGATTCTGGTCAGCAAAGCTGAC
>OFMS01000114.1_pt1 | contig 78576 bp, 111 predicted proteins | sample 1541871 | NCBI WGS metagenome assembly OFMS01 (sample SAMN04209251, study PRJEB22552) | human gut metagenome | biome: gut; material: feces | host: Homo sapiens | place: USA: Oklahoma
AGGAGCTACCAATTTCCTACCAAAATGCTCTTTCCATAATTTTTCTTAAAAATAAGCCCTGGGGCTTTAAAATGGTTTTCAGTATACTGACCCCAATATTCCAAAATCACCCCGTCAGTATACCGACCGTGATCAATCCTGATTTATTCAGGAAGGTAATTTTACATACTATAAGTATCAGATCAAATACAAAAGGAAGGAGAAGAATAAGAAATGATCTGGAAAACAATTATTCGAAAATACTTATGAAAAAAAGGAACACATTACCATTACAGTCCGGAATATACCTGTGTCGGATCTATGCTCAAAATCCAGAACTGACCTATTGGGAACCATTGGAATTTAATGCAGAGCATTTGGTCTGGAAACTTCCAGGTCATTCTGGAAAGACCAGGTATCATGTCATAAGCTGGCGGAAAACAAATATGTTTGGAGGAGAAGAATGAAAGCGACTGTTCTAAAAACCGATAGAGGAACACGATTATTCTGGACATTCCAGGATAGTAACGGGAATCTTTTTGATGCAGAAGGCTGTTATCAGTATTGCCAGGAAGAGGAAATAAAAGGGAGAATACAGGCACGGAAATTGATTCAACTGTCCCAAAAGATCCATGATCATTCAGAATCAGAATGCTGGTATCTTGAGCGTAATAATTTTCTTGACCTGGATATACCGGAACCAAACGGTTGGAATATAGTTCTGATACGAACACTGCGCCATACCTGGCAGCATCTTCCAAATGATCCAAAACAATCCGGAATGTATGTATGTACCTGTATCCTGACATTGCATGATGCAGAAACCAGATACATACAGGTTATGCAATACGATGCTGAGAAAAAATATTGGCATGATCCAGGAAAAGAACATACCACCAGTCATCGCGTAGTAGCCTGGAAGAAACAGGATGTCTGCAGAGAGGAGATTTATGCTTAGAAAACTATTCCAGTCAAAAAAATCAATCGAAGAGAAAAAAATCTTTGAGAAAGATGAAATTGCCAAAATGCTCCGGGTAAATCCGGAACAGTTAAAAAAATTTGAAGAAGCCTATCAATGCGAAGTCCTGAATCATCCAGAACCATCCGATGATCTGTTTGCTACAAATGCAAAAGATAGTAAAAAAGAAAAGGATACGGATGTATTACGGAAGATTCCGGAAGATCTGGTGGATCGGATCGTGGAAGAACTGCTAGATGGTACTGCCTATTATAAGTACCAAAAGGGCAGTATACAGACCGGAAGATTCCATGGAAATCCGGGGCGGCCTGTTACCATGGAAGAAATTTTGGAGATCCCAGAAGATTTCCGGCCGCAGCTGACTGGACATTTGATGCAGAAAGATATCAATTCTGACGATGGATCTGCTGCCGCTCTTTATATGCTTCAGAAATCTATGGATGAAAAGGATCCAAGAAGGAAAAAGGAACTTTACGATATGTTCCGTGTGGGTCTGGATACTTTAGATCTGGATCCGATCCTGTATGAAGTATTAGGGATGAACCGGAACAGTATGGGACATTGGCTCCCGGCTCTTGTGGAAGGAAAAGGAGACTTCTTTAAGATACCTGATACGACCATGATTAAGGTTCCGTTACCCCTACTGCAGCTAACCAGGATCGCTTATGAAGCTATGACACCGACCACAATGATGATTGTTGACCGGTATTGTCAGAAAATCTTTGAACTGGATGAGAACAAGGAATATTTTGTAAAGACCGGGACATTTTCATCCAAATACGATTTTCGGAATGCGCATGTATGGAAACCAAAAGAGGTCCGGGAACTGGGAGAATATTTACTGTTCATCCATCACCAGACCGTCCAAATGGCATCCTTTTTCTCCCAGCCACATACATATGGTGCAGGAACGACAAATGAATGGGTCGTCCGGGAATTTATCCGTGATGTAGAAAACAATCCGTATATTTATAAAGGATTGACCCTGCATACGGAATACCGGGTCTTTGTGGATTTTGATACCAAAAAAGTAATTGGTATTGCAAACTACTGGGATCCGGATCTAATGAAACAGCGGTTTGGTCATGAATCTGACCGGGATAATCCCCATAACATCCATGATTATGTAATTTATGAGATGCACGAACCTATTTTGGTAAAACGATACAAACAAAACAAAGAGCTGGTTGTACGGGAGGTAGAAAAGATCTTACCGAACATCCAATTAACAGGGCAGTGGAGTCTGGATATCATGCAGAACGGAGATGATTTTTATCTCATTGACATGGCACTGGCAGAAAATTCCGCATTAAACTCCTGTATCCCTAAAGGAGTATTACGGAAGGAGCCAGAAAATTGGATTCCACAAATCGAAAAATAACAAACTTAGGAGGACCACATGGTACAGGTAATTTTCAGAAATGTATTCGAAGACACAACAATATCCATCAACATCAAGAAGTTTTGTAATGTTCCTTTATCAGAAGAGGAACGGGGTCTTGCATATCAGATCCTCGGGTGCTACGTTACGAAACCATTTCTGGAGAACTGTATCATCCAACAGGAAAAATTAGTCAAAGGAGAGACATACTATGAGAGAAGAAAAAGAGAACAACGTTGCAAAGAGTCTGCAGTGGTTAAGTAATATGTTCCCATATGTGGAACATCCGGAAAATGAGGTTGATCGAATGTCCAATGCCGTCCATATATATTCCAAAGCTGGCGCGGAAAAGATCCGGGAACTGGAAGAAAAACTGGAAAGACAATGGACAGATCAGGAAGATGGGATTACGGTATGCTGCGGATATGACATGGGGACAGAGCAGGTCCATTTTTGTCCGATGTGTGGAAAGAAGATCCGTTACTGAGAAATACAGAAAAGAGAGGCTTCGGCTTCTCTTTTTGTTGGTTCTATTACTATTTAACTTTTGCATAATCTATTTTTACAATGTATAATGAAGAAAAACTCAAAACATGGAAAATAGGGAAACACCCTGTTACATCAGGTCAATTATATTCCTAAAAAACGAAGGAGTGAGATATCTTGATAAATATCGTAATGTTTATTTTGGCAATAGCAGGAATGGGTATAGTGTCGTTTTTTTTAGTAGACCTTTATAAACAGCATAAAAATCTTGAGAAGTCGGAATATATTGAACTTTTTCCAGAAAATGATATATATATTAAAAATGCATATGAAGGAGAATGTTTTAATATATCTGATGAAGAGAGAATGAATTCTGAAAGATTAGCGGCTACTCAAAGAGGTGCAGTTCGTATAGCATGTAGTGTATACTTTACAACAACTGAATATGAAAAATATAGGGAGAAAATTTTAGCATCTAAATTACCATGAAGAGAACTATCATAAATAATAACTAAAATATGATTTATGTGAATTCATTGTAGAAAAAGAACTGAAAAAAGGTCTGTTGCAGCAAATGTTTGTATAGTCCCAGATCTTCCAAATTCACAGAAATCAAAGACTGGAAGCTGCCACCTATTAGTGTGCAGAATCAGTTAGCAGTCATTAAAGGAGCTAGAATATGACACCTACAGAAGAAATTTTGCAAACATATAATTGCATCGTCCACTACCATTCAGAATTCTCCATAATCCCCATGCATCTCATTGGTTTCCATGAGAAATCCTTGCAAAAAAGTCAATGATTTAACATAATTCCGTAGAATTCTCCCACCTCTTAGGTGGTGAGATGAATACGCGAAGAATCTGAAAAAGGCAGGGTTCGTTCCCTGTCTTTTTTCTGTCCAAATATTCACGTTTTCTCATGTGATTCATCATACTATATATAAGAAGCAAAAAAGAAAGGAGGATTCCCATGAGCAGAAAGAAACAGGCTACCCAGAGAGAAATGGTTAAACATATTGCTTATCGTTTCTATGGTGTTCCAACAGAAGATGATGCTATACTCGAAGCGAAAACATTTGGTTGCTGCCGTTTCCTTTGGAACCGTATGCTGTATGACCACAATACCCTGTATCAAGAGATCGGCAAAGTTCCCGTTAATACACCTGCTGATTATAAAGATCTGGATGAGTGTAAATGGCTGTGTGAAGTCGACTCGCTTGCCCTGGCAAATGTCCAACGGAATCTTGAGACTGCGTTTTGCCGTTTCTTTGACGGGATATCCAGATACCCGAGGTTCAAAAGTAAAAAGTATTGCAAAAGATCCTATACTACGAATGCAGTCTATAGTCGTAGAAGCTGCAATGTCAAACTGGACATGGAAAAAGGCCGTCTGAAGCTGCCAAAACATAAGGATTGGGTCCAGCTTAAAATGCACCGCAGCATCCGTCCCGGTGAAACGGTCAAATCTGTCACCGTTACGTTGGAACCGGATGGAAAGACATATTATTCCATCCTTGTGGAATATCCAAAAAAGGAGATAGCCAAGAAAATACCGGAAAAGATGATCGGACTGGATATGTCTTTACCTGATCTGTATGTAGACAACCATGGGGATACTCCGGAATTTTCAAAACCGTATCGCCATATGGAACCAGCCCTTGCGAAAGAACAGAAACGTCTTTCCCGCAAAAAAGAAGGCTCCAAACGATACGAAAGGCAGCGGGTCAAAGTCGCAAAGCTCCATGCGAAAGCCAAGCATCAGCGGCGTGACTTCCTCCATAAGCTGTCTTCCTATCTTGTGAAAAACTACGACCTGATCGGAATCGAAGATCTTGATATGTCTGCACTGAAAAAGGCTCTGAAATTCGGGAAGTCCGTTTCTGATAATGGGTGGGGAATGCTTATACGGATGCTGGAGTATAAATCGGAACGGGAAGGCAAGTATCTCATAAAAATAGACCGCTGGTTCCCTTCCAGTAAGACCTGCTGCAAGTGTGGTCATGTGCATAAGGAACTTACTCTTTCTGACCGTACTTATATATGTCCGAAATGTGGCCATGTAATGGGGAGGGACAAACAGGCGGCGATCAATATCCTCAACGAGGCAGTTCGGATATGGAAAGAATTGTCTGTCGCATAAATAAGATCACAATATAGAACCGGTCGGAACGCCGGGGATAGCCTGCTACGTTGTTTGTTTGTAAGGTTTGGATGGTTACAGTCATCCTGTAAACTTGACTCCTCGTAACCAGGAAAAAAGAAGTTTTTTTAAGCGGAAGCCCCCATTTCAAGGTGCGTAGTAACTAAGTGGAGGGTAGGTTCACAACCAGTTATTGATTTTTTTTGCCGGATCTATACCAAAACTCTAATATATAAACGAAAGCGCTTACCATGTAGGTGCTTTTATTTTTTTCTCTTTTCGTAATTCTATAAGTATCAATAAATACTATTACGAAAGGAGAAAAGCTTTAGACAGAAAAACAATTTGTCGAAAGAAAAACAATTACGTATGATAAGAAAAATAACGAAACGACCGAGCGGAACAAAGATCCGCTGTACTTACTTTCCCGTAGGAACCAAATTGTATTGGTATAACAAAGGGAGCTTTGCAGAACTGTCCACCATTAAAAAAGACGGTTTCGAAGGCGTTACCGAGGTAAAACAATGCGAGATACAGAAAAATAACTACCAGACGTATATACCTGCGGGATACATCATCAAACAATCCGGACTTTACGAACTGCTGCCGAAGGGAGATTCCCTGGAGGTGCATCTGGTAGAGACAGATGTTCCAAAAACACCAAGACATACATCTGGTGAAGTCATCAAAATCTGTGGTCTTCATGGTATCTACCTGGATCCGCAGGATGCAAACGACCTTCATATAACTGGATATATGAAAGTCCATGTGGTATTGAAACCAAAACTGTATATTGAAGTGGAAGCTATTTCCGCCAAAGAATTTGAAATCCTCCCTGATCAGAAAGATCTTGGAGGGTTTTCTGCATTACGGGATCTTCCGGAATTTACTTACCGGTATGGAACCTCTATAGAAGGACCGGGTAAAAACCGCTTGTCCCTTCCGCTTGCATTTATGGAGCGAACAGAAGGAAAGCTGGATACCTGGTGGGAAGGTAGTAAATTCATCGTATCAGGAACCAATACCGTGTGTCCGACCTGTGGAAGACCAGTATATGTCCGGCATGAGGGACTCTATCCGGCGCATGTGTGCAGTGAATGTGCAGAAGAAAAGCCGAGAGAACGAAAAAGATTAACAAAAGAAGAAAAATCATCTGTATTAAGCCAATTACAGCAGATGGAAAAGATGTACAAACAGATGGAGGAAAATTTATGAAAAAAGACTATAACAAAATGAGATACTGTAAGGGAGATGTCCTTTTGGTGAAATACCCTTACGTGAAATTAGAAACAAAAAAAGATGGGTTTTCCTTGACCAAAGCAAATCCGAATGATCCCGGGATTATCTTGAAAAGCGATTGTAGCAAACGGATCATTGTGAGTAAGGCCTTGGATCGTTCCTATTTAGTTCCAGATGCCATACCGGTAGAACAAATCCCTGGAGGATTGTTTTACCGAATTGACCAAAAATTTCCTTTTCCAGCTTATGATGATAGAGAGATCGATGTAGACCTGAAAGGATTTCAAGATCTGTGTGAACTTACTCTATTGTCCAAAACAAAACTGAGCCTTCTATTTTTGGAATGGCAGTCCTATACGGTGACATTTGTAACTGGAAAACAAATTTATATCCTGATCCAGAAAAAGCCATACGGACCGTACCTGTCCAAGATGAGGGAGATCTATGGACAGGATCTGCAGATGTATGCGAAAGACCGGATCACCTATCAAATAGAAGAACCGGAACTTTATATACCGAAGTTTTTCCGCATGGCAGCAGGATGGAAACCAGGCAGCACAGTCCGTGTATTAGAAAAGAATGGGGAGTATATTCTTACGATAAAAAAGGACCTGTGCGATCTGGATGGAACGGTAATTGATGGACATATCGATGCCGGGAAAAAGGTGCTTGTATGCGAAGAGTGCCATACAGCGATACAGGAGGCAAAACCCGTATTCCAAAAGATCCAGGCGATCAAAGAACTGGATCCAGTAACGAAACAAATCCGGGATATGCAAAAAGAAGCAGAACGTATCCGCAAGATGATTACATTATAATAGTACAAAGGAGAAAAAATTATGAAAAATTACAGAGACAGACAGATTTATATTGGAAGAGAAGAGATTGATTATGTTGCTTATAAATGCCTGGAAAATGAATTCCAGATCATTCCGGTAAAAGATCCGGAAGAATATCAGGAAAATGACTTTATCCAGCGGGCAGAAAACAAAGAAGTAACCATTCCAAACTGGATCATCGATGTATATGGTTTGGATGGAATCAATATCCAGGGAGAAATGGATGAAAACCGTGTCGTCCATTGTAAAGCCAAAAAGCAGAAGGACTTCCAGATCCCGAAACAATCCTTTGTTGACCAGTCGCCACGGCACAAAATGACTTCCATTGGAATCTATAAGGCCGGTGTGGGAAGATTAAGCTTGCCTTATATGTTTTTTGAGGAGGCAATGATCACAGTCCATCGGCATCAAGATTATATGGAACTTGACATGATCAAATGTGAAGAACGCAAATGCCTTCCGTATCTGGAAGAACTGAGCGACTTTGGGATCCTGCATGATTTCTATGGAAAATCCCTGCAGAACATCGTTGGAGCCTGCTACTACTACCGTGTGGTTGGAAAGACGATCCCGATCCCGAAACAGTTTGCAAAAAGGGATATTGAGGTATTTATCTCGGACCATGCAAGCCACAAAGTATACCTAATCCCTGTGGACAGCATATCTGCTTCCGAAGAAACAAAGGAACAGGTAAAGGACAAAGACGTGGACGACTCTATCCTGCAATCCCTGCAGCAGATCATGGAATCTTCCAAAAAGATCACGGAAAAATACGAACAGACAAGGAAGATGAAAGAAGAGATAGAAGAGAAACAAAAAGAATTTGATGCATTAAAAGAAAAGATGTTAGAAATCCTGAACTGAGAAAAGACAGCCCATATGCGGGCTGTCTTTTTAGGTGATAAAAAGCAAATTTGAACTGCGAACTATTAACTGGTGGGTTTATATTCTGCGTTGACGAGCGATGCACATGCACAAGCACACATAGCAATATGCAAAGAACCTTATCTATTTGCTTTTCATATATAGTATGTGAAAAAAGTCCAAAATCGGACCACATTTTTCCGAAAAATATTGCACAAAATTTTTCGTCTTTTTCCAGCATTTATGCCAACTTTGCAACCTTTTTCATATCAGATGCCAGCGTATTCAGTTCTTTAGAATTGATCTCCTGTAATTGTGCCTGATTCGCCATTTCTGCTTTGGTGTCGGTAATTCCCTGCAGGATCCTAGTTGTTTTTTTTCGGACAGGCGGTTTTTCCGAACGATTTGTTTTTTTTAAGATCCGGCACACTATAGGTATCAGACAAATTTATTACGAAAGGAGAAAAAACAAATACGTCTGAAATACAATTAAAGGAGAAAATTATGAAACTCAAAGATATTTTTACAGAAGGACAGACAGCTTATTGCCTGAAAACAAATTTTGGATATGGTGGAAAGAGCGAAGTTTTCGAAACAACCATCCAGTCAGTAGGAAGGAAGTATATTACGGACGGCAGAGGACAGATGTTTGAATTACGCGAAGATGGTTTTATGCATCTAAAAAATACAATCACCAGTCCCGTGTTACTTTTTCCGGATAAGTCCGAACTTTGTGTGTATCAAAAAAGAAATGAGATCAATAAATCTCTTTTGCAGAAACACATTTCCCTTCCAGACTGGCGGCAGTATCCACTAAAACAGCTGGAAACTATCCAGCATCTAGTTGAGCATCCAGGATTTTCACGGAAAGATCTGGAAGAACAGGTTTTATCCGTAACAGAAGTATCCGAAAAGAATGATGCTATGTTACTTGATCTGGTAAGGATCAATACGGGAACGGACTGGACAGGATTATCTGATGATATTCTACGAACCTGGATAAATGCTTCAACAGAACAGGAACGGAAAAGTATCGAAGGTATGTTTCTTATCTTTACCGGTGTAGAATTTGCAAATTATATCAAAAAATGCGAGAAAAAGGAGAACTAAAATGCGTCCACCAAAAGTAGAGAACAAATATCAATTGACTATGGAAATTGCCAGAAATCTTGATATTGGAGACGAAACAAAGGTTTGCGAGCCGTTATTCTGGCGGAACGATGTGGTCCATGCCTGGTGCATCAGCAAGAGCATTGGCTCGGATCGTGATAGAAAATTCGGAAGTGATAACGAAATCTGGATCGGAATCTACGATAAAAAATGCAAGAAAAAGAGATTACATATCGAGCTTTCCTGTTGGGGCGGCATGGGTAAATATGATTTTGACAATTTTTATGAAGATGTTACGGAAAAACGTGATCTGGAAACACAGGAGGAGCTTCTGAAAATCCTCAATCTGTTACTGGATGAAGGAATTTTGTGTTTTCCGAAGAAAGGGGAAGGAAATGACATTTGAAGAAGCAAAACAGAGAGAAGATTATTTTTTTGCACTAAACGGTATCGAAGATCTGATCCCAGGGATCAGAAAGAACTGGATGGAGGCTATGGGCGAAGACAGTGAACCATATAATGGTTGTGCCGTTCTGACGATTGGCTATGTCGATATCGAAGTGAATATTCATACGGAAGAACAGATTACCAGAAACAACTGTCAGCCAGGAAATAAAACACCCGTTGTTGATTACTTCACCTGTCGAAAGATTGGAAGAAGCCCGGATGATTGGGAATCGGATCGTTATCTGGATGAATATCCATTGCAGGTAGACTGGAATGCAGACAACTGGGCCGAACAGCTAGAAAAAGACATGTTTATGGCTCTGGATCAATATGTATCCAAAGAAAACGTTAGTTACAATCATCCAAATCTTAGTACGTTTTAGGAGGAAAATTTATGGGCGGAAATCAATTTCAACCAGGTAATACCTATCAGACCATATGTTGGTTTACTGGGGCGATGTTTACTTATCAGTGCGTAAAGCGAACAGACACAGAGGTTACATTTAGTTCTATATCGGAAGAAGTAGATGGTGTCCATGATATGGGTAGTACAACATATCATATCCATCAGGATGATGGGACAGAATATGTGGTGATCCAGACTTATCAGGGAGAAGAAAACCGCATGTATGCGGATGCCGCCTGTGTCAAGGAAGCATTTTTCGTCCGGTATGCAGTAGAAGTACTTTCTTCCAAGGAACTTATGGATTGTGAAACACTGGAAGAAGCACAAAATATCTTGCAAAAATACAAAGCAGGGGGAAAAGATGCTTATATCATCGGTATCACCAAACATGGGAACGATTACATTTTATGTCAACCAACTCGGTCATTGAATGGCCGAGCATGAGGAAGCAAATCATTCTGTGGACTTATGCAAAGCTGTCTGGTGTGGTTGAGTAGCGGCTGGCCTCCGGGAGTTCTTACTCCCGTGCCAGGGGTTGCGGTGTGATCACGGTTTTGTACGCTTCTCCAATACATATCCGTGTCGTTACCCGTTAAACAGGTAAACCGGGATAAAACCAGTACGGGCAACAGCTTCAAAGCACCTCAACGCGCGAGGAGACGTACCTGCAGGAGTGCAGGTGCAGAACAAGGGCGTAACTGCCATTTAGAAAGGAATATTATCATGATCATTGCTTTAGATAAGAATAAACGTCCTCTCGGTTTTCTGACGGAGAGGAGATGCCGGATCCTGATGGAACGGAAACGTGCGGTCTTGTACCGGGTATTCCCCACTGTCGTCATCCTGATGGATATGGATGTCAGAAAGCTCCAGGATCTCCCGTCGTACCGCATCAAGATCGATCCCGGTTCCAAATATACCGGCATCGCCATCGTCCGGAATGACACGGATGAGCTTGTCTATGCCATGCAGATCGAACACCGCGGGGATGCGGTGCGGGCAGGACTACAAAAACGTAAGATGGCAAGAAGGAACCGCCGAAGCCGGGAGACTGGATACCGCAGGGCCAAATGGGGGAACCGGTGTCTTTCTGACGGGGATAAGAAGTCTTATAACAGCAGCCGAAAAGACGGATGGCTGCCTCCCAGTATCCGGAGTGTGGCAGATAATGTACTCACCTGGGTTCAAAGACTCAGCCGATGGGTTAACATTACGGACTGTTCCCTGGAAGCTGTCCGTTTTGATACCCAGCTGCTGGAAAATCCCAATATAAAAGGGGAAGAATATCAGCACGGTACCCTGTTCGGCTATGAGATCCGGGAATACCTGCTGGAAAAGTTTGGCCATACCTGCCAGTACTGTGGCGGGAAAAGCGGCGATTCGGTCCTGGAATGGGAACATATCCATCCAAAGAGCAGAGGCGGTTCTGACCGGGTAAAGAATGCCATCCTGTCCTGTTCTTCCTGTAACCGGGATAAGGATAACCAGACCCTGGAGGAATGGATCGGGCAGATTAGATCCAGGATCTCCCGGGAAAAAGGAAAACGGAAAGAACTAGACAGCGGGCGGATCGAACGGATTCAAAAGGTCATCGACGGGAAACCGGAAGGACAGCCCATGCGCTATGCCACATGGGTATCTTCTTCCCGGAGGTACCTGGAAAAACATCTGTTCCAGATCTTCAGGGATGTGGAATGTTCCAGCGGCGGCAGGACAAAATACAACCGTATAAGGCTGGGATACTCCAAGGAGCATCATTATGATGCCCTCTGTGTCGGGACAGTCCCGGAAAAGGGGTATCATGACCGGACGAATGGATACTACCTGTATGCCAAAGCCACAGGCCGTGGTACCAGACTCCGCGGTGCTGTCAACCAATGTGGGGTTATCATCACAAAATGGACCAGCCGGAAGAAGAATTTCTTCGGGTTCCAGACCGGTGATATTGTTGTGGCAGAAGTTCCTCATAAGATACCGAGACCATATAAGTACGAGGGCCGGTTTGTGGGACGGGTCATGGTACGGGCATCCGGATCCTTTGATATCCGGACAACAGATGGGAAGCTTGCAACTGTGAAAGCTGGCTTTTGCAGACTGCTGCAGGCGAATTCCGGATGTGCTTATTCCATGGAGCGGACGATTCCTCTCGATCATTGAATGACCGAGGATCCTCGCTTATATATCCTGAAAATTCAGAACAAAAGAACAAGTAAGAAAGGATAAGAAAATATGAGTACGAAAGAACAGGAAATGGAAGCCTTACAGAAAATCAAAGAGATTTTATCCGGGATCGATCCGAACGGGTATGTTGCTACTGCATTGGACGGATGCCTGGAAATCGCAGAGGATAATATCGGAAATGATTTTCTCTGCAGTATGCAACAGCGAGCAGATTCTGCAACGGATGAAGCGGATGCTTATAGAGATCTGTCGGAAAAGTACAAACATGAATGTATCAAATACAAGGCAGAAAATGAACAGCTGGAACTTCGAATCGCAGAAGATAGAAAAAACTATACTTCCATCTTGCAGAAGTTGAACAACGAGGTGGAAGAAAAAGAAACTATGATTCGCAATCTGGATTCCATGAGCCAAAAACTGCAGGAAAAAGAGAAAGAAATCTGCTATTTGAAAGCAAAATTGTACGACTTTATGACAAAAGAGGAGGAAGCGTAATGTTTCGATATTACAGTGTTACACGTCCGGTCATGCCGGGAAGTTATCCAAAGCCAGAAAAAAATGAAATCCTGTGTATACAGAGTTTTGATAGCCGTACCTATGTTGCGGAAATTCACCGTCCAGCCTGGGGATATATCGATTACGAAAAACCGTTAGGTCATTTCGATGTTACAGACTACGAACTGGTTGCTGTCAAGACCAAGACATTGCATTTGCAGTATCTTGGGGAGGACAGCTGGGGACGGTTTGTGTACAAAGACGAACACGGAAAACTTTGGAAACAGACAGACTGCTGTACGCCAAGAGAGGTATGCGAGGAACGCAAGTATCCATTATATTCCTCAGCCGGCAATAAGTATGAAGGCGAACCAGATTGCTATATGGCAGCACATATTGACTTGATTTTTATTTAAAACTACAGAAAGGAGCGGCAGCAGGGAATATCTCTGCTGCCACATATACATTATGACAATTGAAGAAAAATTAGCATTGTGGGTCAAAGTTACTGGCATCGACCCAAACACTCCCCCAACATCCTATAAGATCCCTATGGACGGAAGCCTCAGTGTATGGGATATCAAAGAAATGAACGAGCAGATCAAAGAAGCGCTGACGTATGACGCTTCCGGTATGTTTGCGGAAGCATACCTGCAGACATATTTCCAGCAATTCCTGGAACAGAGAAAAATATCTCTGTTTGATCTTGTAACAAAGCCAGATCATACAGTATATGTCCAGGATCTCAAAAAATTATATGATGCTTTGCAGGAAAATCATGCAGAAAAGACGATCTTAGAAGATGCAGCAAAAGCTATGGATTTTTATGATCTTCCACATGATACATTGACTGTATTTACGATTGCAGAACTGCGAACTTCTGCTAACCGCTGTATGAACGGACATTTGCAGATTTTACAGTTTGCGACAGGAAAATCGGCAAAAGATTGCTTTAAAATGAGCAAGGATATCTTTATTTACGAAGATATCAACGCATTACTTTTTTCTGCTGCCAGTCATCAGATTGATGGTGTTTCTCTGGCGTATATCCGGGAAAAGGAGATTACAGACAGCTATTTTGCTTTTGTCATTAAAAATGGAGAAAACCTGTATCTGTTGACGGATATGCCTCATTCTTCTTATCCGGGACAGAACCGAACAAACCGCTGTCCAGGACGTTCCATGCATGACCGGATCAACTGTAATTATTTCCCTTATCAGTCTGTGGCAAAAATCGACACATCGGATTTATGGGATTCCGGACGGTATGGGACCTCAGAAAGTGCAGATGCTCCGGGAACAGGTCTTCAGGAATATGGGCGGAAAAAAATCGGAACTTTTCAGGATATGGATCAGGAAGAAATGTTTTGGACGGTTATGATGATCTCATTGATCCGAGATAAATTTTATAAAGAAGTTCCGCAATATGAACTGAATTATGTAGGCTCAATGATCCAAAATCCACAGATCGAGCAGAAAAATGCCCTGGCAATCAGAAGTTATTTTCCCACTTTTGCTTTGCCAGATCTCCAGATCCAGAAAACGATGGAAGACGGAGAGAAAAATCTATGGAATCACGATTATCTGATCGATCGGTATAAAGACAGGATCGATCCGGAAGCTCTCAATATGATAGCAGGAACCGAACGATTTGTTCTGGCTGACCAAAAATATACCGAAGAGCCTTCTTTCTATGGCCATGAACCAAAACATTTGTTGATTTCATTTGATCCCAACGTTTGTGGAACAGCTGATGAATTAAGAAAAAATCAAAAATATATAGAACGGTATAATTATTCCGTTCAAATCCGGAAAATGTTGGAAGAAGATTTTAAAAACCAGCGGAATAAAGTTCTTGATTCAGTAAAAGAAATGATTACAAAAAACATTCGTAATCTCTGTATCCAGTATTTACAAGGGCTTGTGTCGTGCAGCAAACAGTATACATTCGATTCCTGGTATGATAACGACAGATATCCTGAACAGTGTGTTTATTTTTGTTACGGATACAGATATAATTTCGTAAAAGCAGAGATGCGTTGTTATTTTACAGGTACGAAACCAAGTGTGGTTATCCGAATCAGTCCTCAAAAGATAGCGGAACTTTTGGAGATATGCAACTGCAATAAAGAAGATCTGCCGGAAGAACTGCAACATTGGGGTATGGATAAGGAATACTATGGAAATCCAAGTCTGGAAAGAATCGACCCGCTGTTGTGGAATGTGAGAGATCCATGGAATGAACTTCGGTTTGAGGTTAATATTCTTTTGTCTAAAAAAGAGTATCTGAAATTGTGCGAGGAGGCTGGAGTAGAGAAGCGGGAATTTTGGAAAGAGATCCCACCTACCTGTTTTCGAAAAAATGATGATGGATTCTGTTCTGGGGTTTACCGCTATGAATTCAGCTCACTAAGAAAAACGATAATGAAAAAATGTCAGAAATGCAAATATTGGAGAGAGAACTCATGAAAGAAAGAGGCGGGAAACCGTCTCTTTTTGTTTTCCACCGGTTTTTAAATCCTATAAGTATCAGGCAAATATTACGGAAGGAGAAACATAAAAAACCGTCTGAAACACAATTACAAAAGGAGAAAAAAATTATGTGGATTAAAGATCAGAGAGGAAACCGTTACATCAACATGGATACAATTGCCGATTTCGGAACTGTCGTAAACTCAGGAATCGCAATCATTGAAGCAGAAACAAGTGTGGGAAGGAATTTTTCACTTGGTACATATGCTTCGGAAACCCGTTGCTTGGAAATTTTGAGTGAAATTGAAATGGTGTTACAAAACGAATGTTATGCCACGGAAGTTTTTGATGAAAAATCAAAAGAAATGCTTCCGCATGTGGGAATGAAGTCATCCGTTTATATAATGCCACAGGAGTAAGGAGAATGTATATGGATATCAGAGAATACAAAGAAAAATATAACAGAGTAAAGGAAATTTATGACACTGCTGCAACCCCAACAAACGCAATACAGCAGATGATCCAAGATTTTGGAAGGTCCGATACTGAAAAGATCTTTGCCATTGCTGCCCAGGTTTTATTTCCTGATGGACTGATCATCGAAGAAGACAGACGTTATCTCAAACGGACTCCGGGATATTTGGGAAGTTGCTCGGAGCTGCTTCCGGTTGTAGCACAGATCCATCCGGTACATATCCATAACCTGATCCAAGCATTAGAAAGTATCCCAAGAGAAATACCTGAAAGCTGGATCAAAACAGATGATCTTCAGTATGTAAAACGGACCGGGGAAAACACCTTTGATCTGGTGGAGGCAAGGTATCTAATGGACGATATTTACTGGATTTGTTATGGCTCCCAAAATGTATCAGATTATTTTAGGTATGGAAAAATCACAAAAGAAGGATTTGCCCTGCTTAGTTCCTATTATCAGGACTTAGACTTCTTTCAGGAAAGCTATCCAAAAGTAGAAGACCAGAAACAGGTCCTTGCAGAATGCCTGTTTGAGGATACGGTTCCTTCTGAACTGGAGGACTATTATCCGGAAAAGAAACGGTATGTAGAGGAACGCCTGGTACAGTACATGATACATCGGCCGTAAGGAGAGTTGCTATGCTTAGAAAATCGGAATACAGGGATATGGAAAAGTTCAAGAGGACAAAGCGGGAACAACAAAAACGTTATTACCGCAAGACACAGAATGCGCCGAACAGAAATAAACGATGGACAGAGGAGGAAACAGCAATGATCATGAATGTCAGGGATATGACAGACACCGAACTCAGTCGAATTTTAGGTCGTTCTGTGAAATCGATCTTAGCCAAACGGCACAAGACAAAATATGGAATATAAGAAAAAGGAGAAAAATTATGCTAAAAATTACCGATACCGTAAAGGTTATCTCAAAGACAAACTGTGGCGGAATTATGAAAGAGCTGATCCCAGTTGGTGCTATTTGTATCATTGTTTCAGAACACAAAGATAAAGATGGCAGTATCTATTACGGAGTCACTCCACTCCACAATCGCAATGATTTGTTTTACTATCTGGAATCCGAACTGGAAAAAGGTTCTTTGCAGTGGGTTAAAAAAAGCGAATCTCCGTCTGGATCAGAAGAAAACGGACATGTCGTATGGGTAACTGCAAAACCTACTGCCTGCCAGAAACTTTTGGATGAAGCTGAGAAAATTGATCATTTTTCTGATAAATTCGGGGAAGTTTTCTTGGATGCTTTTATGGAAGCAGATAATGGCTGCTATGAAATGGCGAAAGGAATTTTGAACACTTTTTATGAATGCGAAACAGACCGTGATTTTCAAATCGCAAACCATATGTTAATGGGAATCTGTGGATATACAGCAGAAACTTTACTCGAACGGATCGAGAAACGGGAAAGCGAAGGATTTGTTTGGGAAAGCTGTTAGAAAAGAAGATGATCAGGAAGTAGGTGGCTTGTATTGTATGTCAAAAAAGAAGAAAAATTACAGATCATCCGATGGTATATCCGAAAATATGTGCGTCATGATAAGGATATATCTGCAATTACCAATCTAAAAGGTTTGGAGGATATCATTCGAACACATACGGATATTTTCGGGAATATTTGGGAATGTAATGGTTGTTTTTATAATGATCGTGATTATTGTCCTATTTGCAAAAAATGTAGTGTCTGCCATAAAAACGATAAAGACGCAACGGATCGATATTCTTTTCCGTATGGATATTGGCGAAAATTTTATATATCTGAAAACTGATACATCGAAGAGGAGCCTATGGCTTCTCTTTTTTGTTTCTATGCTTTTTCTCCAAACTATAAATATCAGGTAAATATATTTAGGAAAGGAGGATCAAACATACCTGAAATACAATATTGGAAAAGGAGAAGACTATGGAACTATTAGTCAATCACCCCGACCTACGGCTTGATGCCTTAGAGGCCGGAGCTTGTAAAAGCTCAAATTGACTAGCCTCAGTGCTTTGGCACTACGTTATTTCTGTTATCACACCTGCGAATGGTACCCTAGTTTGCAGCTCTGTGCAGGCTCTGTAATAGTTCTGAAGGGTAGGAACGGTCAACCTGGTATGTTCGATCACGACAAGCAGATGTAACATTGGCGAAGGGTAACAAACTTTCTTTGGAAAGGTGCAGCACCCGAGGGTAGCTGCAAAAGGTGAAACTATGAGAGTTTTTGTTAAAAATATGCGTGGAGAGCCTCTGATGCCATGCACACAAAGAAAAGCCCGCCTGCTCCTAAAGGCTGGTAAGGCCCGGATCTGTAAGTATCATCCATTTACGATCCAGCTGGACTATGCGACAGGCGAAACAAAGCAGGACTGTACGATAGGCATTGATACCGGTTCCAAAAACATTGGGATCGCTGTCAGGTCTGAAGATAAGGTCCTGTTCAAAGGCGAAGTGGAACTCAGGCAGGATGTAAAATCCAACCTGGATACCAGACGCATCTACCGCAGGAGCCGTAGGAACCGGAAGACCAGATACCGAAAACCGAGATTTCTGAACCGGAAACGTCCTGATACATGGCTTCCGCCAAGTCTGGAAAACCGTATCCGGCATACTTTCCGGTGGATCGATGTATTCTGTTTGCTGGTACCGTCCCCGTGTCTTCATATCGAAGTCGGGAAATTTGATACTGCTAAAATGATCGATCCTAAAATCCAGGGTGTTGATTATCAGCATGGACAGACTTATGGCTATTATGATGTACGGTATTTTGTATTTGCACGGGATCACTATACCTGCCAGGTATGTGGCAAGTCCAGGGATAAGATCCTGCAGACCCATCATATCCGTTACCGTAGCAATGGTGGGACAGACAGGGCCGATAATCTTATCACGGTCTGTACCGACTGTCATACCGGCCGAAACCACCAGAAAGACGGTATCCTTTACCAGTGGCAGGAAGAGAATAAAAAGGTCCGTTCCTATAAAGAACCACCGTTTATGAACATCCTGCGTCAACGGATCTTCCAGAGGTACCCGTATGCACATATCACATACGGATCTGAGACAGCACAAAGACGGAAGAAATTATGTCTTGGTAAGACGCACTACAACGATGCGATCGCTATCAGCGGGATCCAGACGATCACAGAGGATCCGGAGGAGTGGCTGCTCATCCGGCAGTCCCGGAAGAAGAAACGTTCCCTCCACGAGGCAAATCCACGTAAAGGCAGGAAGAAGCCAAACCGTACACAGGAACGCAGTTCTAAAAATACGCCTTCGTATCGTAACCTTTATCTGAACGACAAAGTATCCGTACTTGGCAGGACCGGATATATCAGCGGTTTTACAAACGGTGGATGCTATGTCAAAGATACAGACGGACAGTACATCACACTGCCCGGAAAAACATATAAGCAAGTAGGGATCGCAAATGTGCATCGGATCTGCCATAACAATAACTGGCAGTATATCACGAAACGGGCATTGTAATGCAATTCATCCCACCACCTGTTGAGGTGGGGGACTTCTTGCTTGTGATGTGTTAAGGAAAAAATCATGAATAAAAGTATTAAGGAGAAAATCATGAATAAAAGTAGTAAAGAATTTGATCAAGAATTGTTGAACTCACTGATCGGTAAAAAAATTCCTATAAGCTCGTTTGAGGACGAACTTCAAAAGATCTTCAAAAGGAAAAGTAGTCATAAGCTATGGTGGGATAACGAACCAACCAAAATCTGGGATGGTAAAGAGTATCACAATGTGAACTTCCGTTGCTGTCCCAAATCTTCCAATACAAGATACATGTTTTGTATGGTGTTAGAGCATCGAGATGGATATGTTGAGATTACAGAAGGTTACTTAGAAGCTTTGTAGGAGGAAAGATCGTGGGAAAAGGATTAGAAAAATTGCAAACTGCAGTAGAAAAAGATTGCTCTAAAGATGGTGGAACCTTGCATCCAGAAGGATGTGTTACCTGCGGAGCAAAATGTTTCCACAAATATTGCGACAAATACAAATGGGTTATCGACCGGGCGAAATCTTACGGCGAGGCTATGGGGCTTCACTGGGAAGATATCTTGGACGGTTGGGAAGAGAGCCGTAATTATTGGTATATGAACTATTACCAGGAATGCAATCAGCCCAAAATTACAGCCAAAAATGTCCGGGTGTTTGATACTATGGATGCATATAGGAAAGCTTTGGACGGAAAGAAAATCCGTTGCCCTTCCTGTGGAAAAGAAAGTGCAGATCCTTATAACTGTAAAGCCTGTGGCTGGGCGGTATATGGACTTTTGGGAGACCTCGGAAAAGGCGTTTTTGTATATGTAAAAGAAAAATTACACGGTGACAATATTTTCATGCCGATCGCATGGGAAGAGGAGGATTAATATGAGTACATATGGAAACGATTGGATTATTACCTTTAGCAATTCAGAAAACATAAATGTCTTCTTCTATAACACTAAGCAGAGTACCCCGTTCATAGGAGCTACAGCACCGCATGGGAGGGGTAATTCATGCGAACAGGAGTGCGAAGCAGGATATGATTTTGTAAAAACTGAAAAATACATGACAAAAGGATTTATAGCTACCTGTCATTCTTAAATGGCTGGTAGAGGTTCACTTTGAAAATACATATTTCTGTTATCAGGAGAATTAAGTATGAATTTGATTGAAAAGAATGAAAGAATGAAAGAGCTAATTGAAATGCTTAATAAGTATAGAGATGCTTATTATAATCAGACAGAATCACTTGTATCAGACTACGAATACGATTGTTTGTTTGATGAATTACAAAGACTAGAAGAAAAAACAGGAACTATACTTTCCAATTCACCTACTCAAACTGTAGGATACAAAGTAAAGAGTGAATTAAGAAAAGTAGAACATAACCATCCAATGTTGTCGTTAAATACAACAAAAGCTGTGAGTGATTTAGTCAAGTTCCAGAATGACAAAGATATGGTCTTAATGTGTAAAATGGATGGGCTTACTATTTCTCTTAGATATTTGAATGGCGAATTGGTATCAGCAGAAACTAGAGGAAATGGTGAAATTGGAGAAGATGTTTTACACAATGTTAAAACATTTAAAAATGTTCCTTTGAAAATTAACACCAAACGGGAAGTAATTATTGATGGGGAAGCTATTATTACATATAAGGATTTCAATAAAATTAATGAATCACTTCCTGAAGGAGAGAAATATAAAAATCCAAGAAATTTAGCTGCAGATTCTGTTAAACAGCTTGACAGTTCAATCGTAGCTCAGAGAAATTTGAAATTTATTGCATGGAAATTTGTAAAAGGTTCAACCGAAAATGATTTTTACAATCGCCTTACGGAAATGCAGAAGCTTGGATTTGAGGTTGTTTTAAAAACCTTTGTTCCAGTATATTCAGACCCTATGTTTGGTATCGAAAATGATATTGAATTATTAAAGCAATCGGCAGAAAACCTAGACTATCCGATTGATGGAATGGTATTAGGGTATAAAGATATTGTATATGGTGATTCATTGGAAGCAACAGGACATCATTTGCGTAGCCAAATAGCTTTTAAGTTTTATGATGAAGAAGCAAAATTAGATTGAAAGCTATTGAAATATGGCGGGACTTCCGCCCTCAACCAGACAGTACCATCGGTCTTTGCAGCATTTCGTGTCATGACCGCTATGCGGTGGCGCTTTATCTCACGGACGACGGTCGTCGGCCAGGGTTTTTCGCGCTATTTCGATAATGGTTTTGTATTAGTCCGGGATTATTATGGTTTGTACGGACCTATACAGTTCGGATAGAGATTTAGGGAAAAGCGTTTTTGTATACGTCAAAGAAAAATTACGTGGCAACAATATCTTCATGCCGATCGCATGGAAAGAGGAGGATTAATATGAGTACATATGGAAATGATTGGATCATAACATTCAGTAATTCAGAAGATACGGATGTCTTCTTCTGGCGGTTTTTCGGAACTGAAGAGGAAGTAAAAGAAAAACTTGTAACATTGGCAAAAGAACATAGTACAGACACAGAAAGCGACCTTTTGCAGTGTCCGGATTCTGCAGGCGATGTAGAAGAGAACACAGAAACCTGCGCTTTGTTTTGTACGGTAGGATACGAAGACTACGACTATGTATTCACGGCCATGGATTTTCGAGCCATGAACCACATCTAATTTCAGGAAGATCAGGGACGATTACGGTCCCTGATTTTTATTTTCCTGATTTTTCACCACACTATAAACATCAGACAAATATTTACGAAAGGAGAAAAAAAATAAATCGTCTGAAATACAATAACATAGGAGAAAAAATCATGAAAAAAATTGGTAAATGGATTCCGGTATCTTCCGGAAGATTCCCAGAAAACAACACAGTAGTACAAGTTACCTACTTAGATCCGTTAGATCTGCATACGTTGCGATGTAACGCTTTTGCTTTTTATAAAGAAGGGATCTGGTATCAGTCTACTGATAATCGTGCTATGAAGGGAGAAGTCATTGCATGGAGGACAAATGAGGATCTGTGTCATCCGGAAATACCAATCAATGGCTGGATCCCTGCAATACAGCTTCCCGAAGAAATGAAAGATGTACAGGTCACTCTTAAAAGCAACTTGCCACCATATCATGTAATGAATGCTGCCTTTGCTTATGTTTACCATGGCGAGTGGTGCTGGGCTGATGATGGCAGTAAAGTATGCGTAAAAGTTCTGGCCTGGAAAGTCAATGATGACGTATACGATCCGGAGGCAGATCTGGAGGAGAAATATCAGAATGCGCTGGATATGGACGAGCTGGATTTTTACATGGATCTTTTGGATAAGGGATTTACTGTGGAGCGGGTCAGAAAGTATATGGGAGGAGATGTAGCAGACCATATGCAAGTTTTCTGCTTAAATCATGGTCTGCTCGACAAACATTCTACTGCCGAACTTTTTGAGCAGATCTGTAAAAAATTACAGAAAAATACAGGAGAGAACCGGCACGGAATCTATAACGAAGGTGATGAGATCATCTGCCAAAAGAAAGAACAGGCAGATGCGATTGCAGACCTTTTTGAAGATATGGGCGTAGATGTCATGCATACCAGCCAGGAAGAGGATGGATGGCATGTGTATTTCGATTAATGGAGGAGCAAAATGAGGAAAGTAGATTTTTTTGGAGATAAGGAATACATTGTACACGTTACAAATTCTTATACAGTCTTTCGATTCCCTGATGGCAACAAGACAAGGCTCGAAACATGCAAGGAGCAGTTAGTTCCTGTATTGGGATGGTATCGGACAGAAATGCAGTTCTACGACCGAATGCAACGGGAACTGAATGCCCAGTATGAGAAACAGAAGGAAGTTTTCGATACTTCCAGCCATTACTATACCGATGAGGAAATTGCAGATGCCTGCCAGAAAGATCGTTTTGCCCTATTCGACCTGCAGTATGCGAACAAAAAGTACCTGCAGGAGTGGAATGCCATATCAGGAATTCAGCAGGGAGCCTCTTTTGCAAGAGATCGATACTGGCAGTTGTATAAGATTGCAATTCAGTTACAAACAGTAGTAGGAGGTAAATGATATGTTTGGAATACCGGAAGAAATACTGCAAAAGATAAAGAGAGAATTTTCTTCAGGATGCAGGGTTCAGCTTGTTTCCATGAATGACCCGTATACCAGGATCGATCCGGGAACACATGGAACGGCGATCGATGTCGATGATATTGGAACGATCCATGTTCTCTGGGATAGTGGCAGTACGTTAGGAGTTGTATATGGAGAAGATTCTTGCAGAAAAATAGGAGGAAATACGACAGATGTTCGAGCGGTGTATCAGAGACAGAGAAGGTAGAATTGTAGGATATCTTGCCGGATATTCTAATGCTGAACTGCAGAGTTTGCTGCGGAGATATGCATCTGAAGGCTGGCATATCAGTCATGCAGAATATACAGAAAACGGATTGCAATGAAATTACCCCTCCCATGCGGTGCAGTAGCTCCTATGGGAGGGGTTTCTGACGACCGTGACAGTTTCCTGTTTCCAACCAGCAAGCTGGCTGTCCGTGCCATCAGGGCGCATCCATATACGCCGCTACCCCTTTGACGGGAATACGTTTACGGGTTTAATTGGTGGAACCCGACCACCGCTGGTGTGGCTAAAAAGCCAAAGTCTGTTGTATGTTTCCAGATATCAGGGAAAGCTTTCCGCAGGATGTTCGCTGCGCCATTACAATCGGCATTGATCAGTCTTCCATCATGACAGCGGTATAACCCGCGTCCCTGACGATTTCCGGAAAAGACAGCTTTTTCATCATCCAGCCCGTAAGTCGGGATGGTATCCCCTGCAGTCACATCTGCCTTGGAAGTATAACTTTCTTCCTGTTCGACGACCCTGATCCCGGCGTTCAGCGCCTTATAGGTAATCAGTTCTCGCAGCATGGCGATGGGCATGGAGACAAAACTCTGGTTGTTTTGTTTTCCCATTTCAGTTTCCTGCTTCCAGAGTTTGTTGACCCCAATGACCAATGTACCGATCTGGTGTTTCAGGCAGTAGTGGATGATGTTTCTACTGATCTTATGACACTGATCTTTGATGAAATTGGCGTGATGGTACGACAGGTTTTTTAACTGCCGGGAAGAAACATACTTATTCGTATGTCCTTTTGTCAGGATGCTGACAAGTTTTGCGCGTTGCTTATGGAACCACTGACAGGAAGATAAGACAGCCCCACCCTTGTAGATCACGGAGGAATGGCCCTCACATACGATGGCTGCGAAGTTGTCTACCCCAAAGTCAATGGCACAGCTATAGGGCATATTTTCTGACGGTACAGGGTCTTCTTCCTGGATCGTCAGAAGCAGCAGATACCTGTCATAGTAAGGTTTTATTTTTACTTCTTTCAAAAAAGCATCTGCAGAAATATTAGAAAAAGATAGTCGTTTTTTTGTCATTGGCAGTTTCATCTGCACACCGGTCTCTTGTGGATATAACACCACATCCTGGTTACTGAAAGCAAACGTACAGAGATCTGTTTTCTTATATTTCGGCATTTTGGGTTTTCCCAGAAACTTTTCCGGGTGTTTTTTATATTCTTTTAGGGAAGCCAGCCAGTTCTTGAAATCCGTAACGGCAGATTTTACCACTGCCTGGGCAGTCTGCATGGGCAGTCCGGCAAAGAAATCCGGGTTATGTGTCACCCGCATCAGCTTTTCCAGCTGGTAGTACGTAATTACCTTGCGGACGTTCTTTCCCGGGTAAACAGTCTGCATCAGATCTACTTCTGCAAAGACTCCGGCTTCATTCTCTGTCCGGTGTTCTTTACTGTAACCGGTAAAGATGTTCCGGATTCGGAACAGGGCAGCATTATACAAAAGCTTTGCTTTCCTGGCGAAGCTGTCCAGATAATCATAGGTCCATTCCCCTGGTGTGACTACACGCTGCATAACGGTATATCCCATATGGCTGTCTCCTTTCTAAAGTATTGTAAAACCTTATATTTTATAGTATAATTATACCAAATATATGTTTGGATGTAAAGGAGATAACCGATGAAAAAGAAAAGGGGGACAGATTATTATGTGAACCGCCACAGCTGCTTTCTGCTGCAGTACCACCTGGTACTGGTCACAAAGTACCGGCACCCTGTGCTGACAGGTCCGGTAAGGGAAGCCGTCTATGAACGGGTTCGGTATGTAGCAGACAGCCGGGGATTTCGGATCCTGGAGATGAACGGAGAGGCAGACCATCTCCACATCCTGATGGAGACGGATGCGGTCACTTCCCCGGCGGAACTGGCAAATGTGATCAAGACGCAGACAGCCAGAAGGGCAAGAAAACTGTACGGGGAAACACTGTTGAAAAAATACTACTGGAAACCTTATTTCTGGTCTGACAGTTATTTTATCTGTTCTGTCAGTGAGACCAGCCGTCAGGTGATCCAGCAGTATATCAAAAATCAGGATTCTGAAAAGTAAGACACATTCACCCCCGCCCATGCGGTACTGTAGTTCCTATGGACGGGGTACTCTGCTTAGTTCCATAGTTTTACAAAGACCAGGGTTGTCCCTGGTTTTTGTTTTGCCAAAATTTTTCCACTCTATAAGTATCAGGCAAATACCAGAGGAAAGGAGAAAAATAAAAACTGTCTGAAATACAATTAAAGGAGAAAAATATGTTTTACAACAAATTAAGAGATATGACCTGGCAGTCAGAATGTGATATGCAGACACCATATCGAGTTATGACCGCGCAAATCGGATTCGCCCATGAGGAGTGTTCTTCAGATGAAGTGGAATTCTGTATTGTTGCATGGGATGCGAAAGAACTTGACAAACTATTTACAGTTTTCTGCAAAGAAAATCATTTTAAGAAAGTAGAAATTACAGGTATCAGCATCGTAAGGGTTGCCGAAACCATGGATGCGCTGATAGAAATGGAGGAAAACTTATGAGAATCAGTATGTGCTTAGATATTAACAACAGTCATTTAACGAAAGAAACATTCAATAGCCTGAATGCAGAGCAGGAGCCATATGCTTACTGTTATCCAGAAGGACTGTTCCTTACAATCCCCGATAAAACGGATATTTCCGATTATCCATCTGATCTGAAGAAACTGATCCAGTATGCGTGGGATCATAAGATTTCTTTGATCCACATGGACCGGGATGCGGAATTGTTTTTGGAACTGCCAATTTATCAGTGGAACGACTAGGAGGAAATGTTATGGAGATGCCAATTTATGAATGTGCGAATGGAGAAAACGCTTCTTCCAGACAGAAATACCCTGTGTTTGTCCGGGATGTCGTATGGGTTCCGCGGGTCTGCGAAAAAGCCCCTAATGGGACCTTACAAGTTTACTTCCAAGAAGCCGGAAAAGAATTCTTTTCCATGACTACATTACTCCAGTGCTATACCGGAAAGAAAGGTCGTCGGTACACGATCTGGGGAAAACATAGGATTTACGAAGGATATTCTGGTCCGGTTGTTTTACGAAATGTTCCGGATGGGGTAAAAGATATTATACAGGAAGATGCGGAAAAATATGGGACGGTTATAGAATAATTACGGAGGAAAAGAATATGAGTTATGAACCGAGAGACACAACGACACTGAAAGAAGATATGGAAATTAACAGATCAAAATATGTAGAAACAAATATTGGGAGGATCCCACTTGAAGACTATCGAGAAATCAGAGCAATGCAGTGTGGCTTTGACAGCTATGAAGATATGCTCAAGGAAGGGTATTGTATCGGAGTAGAATAGGGAGAATACAGATGGAAAAATACGGATACGAATTGTGGTACGATGGAAATTGCATCACAGAAGATCATGGATTCGACTCGGAAGAAGAAGCTATCGAAGAGGCTCGATCCGCAATAGAAGACCGGATGGATCTCTGGATTTCTGATGGAGCTGCATTCGATAAGGAAGAGGAACGGGAGATGTTCGATATTCGGATTGTAGAAGCATAGGAGAATAACTATGGAATTACATTACATTGCACGAAACGAATTACCAAAATACTGGGAAACAAGATCCATCTGTATCGAATTTGCAGATGGGTCCTATGCACTGGCGCAGGAGAATGGATATACCTTAGAAGAGTGTTTGCAGATGGAAGATGCAAAATTCTTTTTGGATTAGGAGGAAAGTAAATGCAATATGTAGTGCAAATGGAAGAAGTTGATATTTCAGATGGCTGCGAAGCTGTCAATGTCTGGGATCTTGATCGTTCGGAATCCCTGGCAAGAGCAAGAAAACTGGCAAATGGTATCATCCGGTCGATTAAGGACCATACCCTGCCACAGCTTTCTGAGATTTCAGACCCGACAAACCCAGTTTCTGTCAGTATCGCACAATACCAGTCTTACAGAAACTCTGGAAAGATCAAACTTGGACGGATCCTGGATGTTTTGGATGTCGAAACGATTCCGCCAGAGATCTGGAAAAGAGAGTTATCATGAAGGATTGTTTTGTACTTTTTCGGTACTATTTGGAAGAATAATTCCGTTGACAAATGGATATACAATGTATATACTAGAATCAAAGGTACGTATATCCATTGTATATACTATAGGAGGTTGAACACATGAACGGTACAACATTTGCAAAAGAAAGCAACGCATTTTTTACGAAAGCAGCTGTAAGAAAGTGGGGAAACAGCCAGGGAATACGATTATCAAAAGAAATAATTAGTAGAATGGGATTAAAAGAAAATGATGAAGTCGAGATCAATGTAAATAATGGAAGGATGGTTATTGAAAAAGCCAAACCAACATACCAAAATTTACAAGAAAGATTGGAAGCGTTTTACAAAAAGCCACTCGATGAAATTTATGTAGAAAGTTCTGAAGAAATTGACACAGGAAGACCAACAGGAGAAGAACAATGGTAGAGTACAACCAGGGTGACATTATAACAATGGATTTTAATCCGCAAAAAGGACATGAACAGAGCGGTAGACGACCAGCTGTGATATTAAGTAACGATATTTTAAATCATCACAGTTCTATAGCTTTTGTGTGTCCAATCACGAATACAAATAAACATCATCCGTTCCACATTGAATTAGATGACAGAACGGAAACAACGGGTGTTATTTTGTGTGATCAAGCCAAAATGTTAGATATCGGTGCAAGAAGCGGAAGATTTAAAGAAAAGTGTCCAGATGATATTTGGAGGGAAGCAATAGAACTCGTAAAGAGTTTCTTGTAGTACAACTGATGATTCGGATTACAATGAATACGAATCTTACTGGTATCAGAAGGAACCATTATTATCAAAAAATTAATCTGTAATTACAAATAAAAGTCAGGAGATATCTCCTGGCTTTTGTTTTTTTACAAATTTGCAATTCTATTAATATCAGACAAATTTACAAAGAAAGGAGAAAATAACAAATCGTCTGAAATACAATTGCAAAAAGAGAAAGGACTATCTACATGCAAAAACAATACGAACTCAACAGGAGTTGGATCATGGACGATACAGGAGAAGTCATGGGAGAAACAAATTTTGTTATTTCCGAGGCTTTTTTATTATCGCATTGGAAAGAGTGTCCTATTTGTGGACAGGAAGAAAATGTAGAAGATTTTTTGGAAGCATATGTTCCGGAAGATGACGGACAGTATCTTTACGATCTTGCGAAAAAATCTGGCAACCTCATCGAAGACATTGGAAAAAATTCATACAAAAGCGAGGAAAGAATATGAGAAGAACATTATTATTCAAAAACATTTATGAATTCGCTGAATCAATCGAATTCATGATTGAAATCGAAGGAACTGCACCTCTGAATGAGATATTCATTCAGATGTCAAAGTCTGCAATCCGAAAAGCTAAGGAAATCCCAGGATGGACCAAGGACGATCTGGTCAATGCAGCGTGCGAATACTTTGAGACTCTGGGGTATACATGCAACTATATTTCACAAGACCGGGTTGTCGGATTTTAAAATGAGTGGAGGATAACAAAATGGCTGATTGGAAAATCGTAAATATAAAATGGAAAGAAAACACAGATCTTCCCACAGAACTTGATCTTCCGGAATCTTGTCTGGACGAAGAAGGTCATCCAGATAAGGAGCTGATCCTGTACTGGCTGGAAGATGAGATCGGATATGCGTGTGATGGGTTCGAAATCGTGGAAATCGAAAATAGGATTGCCAAGGAGTTTGGACATCTGCTCTCATGGGAAGAAGCAGAAAAATTTGCCGGCAGAAAGCTGGATTGGAACAACAATAGGGACTGTTGTATTTACTTCGGTCTGTTAATGACAAAAACCGGAAGCTCAAAGGAGGCATAACTATGGGATACTCTATCATTTTCCAGACAAAAATTGTAAAACTGTCCGATGGACGCATCCTTCACCTGGATCGCAGCGGATGTAACAACGATACCGAAGGACGAAGACCGGACGATTGGACCGGGAAGATTTACACACCGGAAGCATTTATTGCTTACGCCGAAAACTTTAAACAGGGAAGTAAACCTGCAAAAGAATCTGATGGATTTGACCTGAAGATCGGCAGCCGGTATTGTACCTGTTATGATTACGGCGAGCATTTGCTGCGAATGCTGAAACGTGCTGTTACCTGGGACGAGTTCATGTGCTCGGGAAAAGCTATTGGTTTCAAAAAAATGAATGGTGCCATTGTCTCTGCTCCTGGCATGATCGGAGTAGAAATGACGCAGGAACAGTTTGAAGATTTTGCACAAAAGAATATGGGAAAAGTAGCTTTCCGTTATATTCCATGGGATCTTCCATTATCTTCCGAAAATGAAGTCGTAGAAGCCCTGGAACAAGGAGAACGGGTAAGGATATATATCAAATAAGGAGTAAACGATGAAATACATTCATTGCAGTTGGGATATCCTGGAGCCAGATTCTCTGGTTCCAAGAGTCCCTGAAACAATCATCACTGGCCCGAATCTAACCGAAGATTCCAAAACACCAAGGATCTGCGTTGCCGGGTCGGTGCAGGATGCACTCAAATCCATTCCCGGATGCGGTATCATGATCCGGAATATGAGAAAATATCATATTCCTTTGATCATCCATGCGTACTATCTGGAACAGGATCCGCAGTATGTATACAAACCTACAGATGCGGAAGTGCCGGATGCAGCTTATACTGGTGAGTACTGGATGTTACGAAGTCCGCAAAAGGTTCGCAGAAGAGATTACTTATTATTCGATCCGGTTTGTATTTCTGGCAAAGATCCGAACGGAACGATATCTGAATTTTTTGTAGACTGCAAATTAAAGCCAGTTCCACTCCAGGATACCTATTCCTATTTTTTGGAGTCTCTTCCGTTTAGTGTATACATATCACCGGATATCATGAACTGGAAACAACAGCTTCCATTCCGAAAACTGATGCTAAACATGGATGAGGAGTTCTACCGGATGATCCTGGACATGCAGATCCAGATTTTATGGACTCAGTTTGTCAAATATCTCCCTGACTGGGAAACAAGAGAAAGATTACCGGAAGTTTTCGCTTTTTGGGATCAAGGAACTAGAATTGGAACTATTTTGGACTGGTTCGATGCGAACTATTCGGAGGGAATACGGCCGCTAAGAAAAGCCATTACCAAACGTCCGAAGAGAAAGGAAGATGTATGAAAGATCGAAATTACCCCATTATTTTGGGAACAAAACGCAATAGATTACCGACAAAAGTCGGTATTGGTATAAAAAGCAAGTTGGGATCTGGATATGATTTCATGATCCTTGGTTTAAATGGCGATCATCCAGATGTAAATACCTGCACAAAGAAAGAATTAGGGAATGCTTTGGACGGGAGGTTGTATGCTACTTTGCATTTCAGTACATTGGAATCCTTAGATGCAACCATCCGCTGTCTGCAGGATACAAAGAAACTTTGGGAGATAGAATTAAAAGGAGATTCTAATGGCTAAGTATTACGGCGATCTTCCGTGTGTACGGATTGAAAATGTCATTCACATCACAGAAAACGCATTCAGGTGTGTTTGTGGACAGTCATGGAGCTATGGAAGACCAACAGAAAGGGAATCATTACATAACAATAACATCATCTGGAGAGATATAAGCGCCGTCAGTTGCGAGAAATGTAGATCTTTATATAAGAAAGGAATCAAAACATGGAAGAACTAAAAGTATTCGATATTGTACATCATTTTAAACATGAAACACTGACAGAAGAGCAAAAAAAAGCAGGTCTGTATACTTACCGTATTGTATCGTTGGATGCCGTACATACGGAAACCGGAGAACATCTGGTCATCTACAAAGCTTTGTATGATGGCCGTCCTTATGGGATCGATGTTGTCCCTGATCAGGTATTTGCCAGACCCGCAGAGATGTTCTTTTCAGAAGTGGATCACGAAAAATACCCAAATATCAAACAGAAATACAGATTTGAAAAGTTTAATAAGAAGTCAGGGGGCTAATCCCCTGGCTTTTTTATTTCCTGACACTTTTTACATACTAAGAATATCAGACAAATTTTAAAAAGAAAGGAGAAAACATTATGTCTGAAATACAATTGCTAAAGGAGGAAAAACATGAAAGCATCAAAAGAAATTGCTAAAAAAGCTGCAGAATATCAGAAGCTCAAAGGAAAAGTCGATGATCTGTACGAAGAATTGCAAGAGTGGGCTGCCGAAAGAGATTTTGAAGATTTTTATATCCATGGATTCGGGGTAGTTTCCGAACCTAATGGCGATAACCAATCCAACGGATGTTATTGTGATCAGGTTATGCTTGGAGAGGATTATGGATCGGGAACATATTATATTCCTATCGAAGGCAGTTCGGAATATCTGTTTGTTACCTATTCATTTTAATATTGTCGCTTCCCCTTGCGGAGGCGTGGATTTAAACGATAAGGTCCGGTATGGAAATTATATGTATCAACAACCGTAGAGAAAAGGAGCATACCATGCGCAATAACGTTATGACAGGTCCCATTATTTTATCAGGAGGGGATCACGCACAGTTTCGGCAAAATGTTCTTAACCCAACTTTTGAATATCTTCTGGAACAACGACAATATTTTGAAAAATTAGATTCTAGTATGGTCATTCACAGAGAAGGCACTAACACGAGAGTAGACTTTAAAGATTTGGATTTGCCAAATCTTGATAAGGATTACACAATGAAGATGAAGTAAGATGATTTCAGAACTGGAGGAAATAGATTTAAAATGGATATTGAAGAAATGATGATGGATTTTTTATTGCATAGGGCAAATGATGAGCAGATTGAGGAATTTTTCGGATATGCACCACATGGATTCAGTAGAGAAGATATTAAGGATAATCTGAGTCAGATGCCAGACGGTGTATTTGATGAACTGGCGAAAGAATTTGGGCTTCCCACAGATGGCGTTAAACTGTAAGAGTGGTTAAAAAAGACACAGTGGTAGGCAAGAAAACGATAATTTCAGAACTGGAGAAAATATTATGGATGATATCAATATGATTTTATGGAACGAACTAAAGAAACATAGAGGGCATAATGTAAGAATTGTATCATACGGAGATTTGGAAAATCCAGCAGATATTTGCTTGGAATGTGAAGATTGTGGAGAAGTCGTGCTTGATGCAGAAATCTATACGTTATGTGCAAGAGAAGATTAATAAAAAAGGAGATTACAATTTATGAGATTTGAAAATTTAAAACAGATCATTGTCGGGGATTATGTATGTACTCCGATCAAAAACGCATTTAATAACAAAACTGCCTACTGGCTTTCTAAGGACGGCTGTATGCTGTCCCTTTATATGTTTACCGCAGAAGACTGTTTCAGTCAGGAAGATTTTGATTCCCGGTTTTCTGACGAATCCCTTGCTCAATACATCACTATGTTTGAGCAGCGATGCAATCAGGTCATCGACAATAAACAGTACTTTGAATTCCGCCAGAAAGCGGAACTGTATTTAGAAAATTTAGGAAGACAAAGGACTTATGTGGACGGTAGAAATTATATTTATCAACAGCCGTAGAAAGTGAGGTTTAATAACATGAAAAAATTTGAATTTACAGAAGAAATCAAGACAATAAGTTTACTTTTTAGAACAGCTACACTTCACAGAATCAGAGCGGTAGAAGAATTTGGTCTCGTCAAAGTCGGTGATCTTGGCGGTTGGATTGAGAAAGAAGAAAACCTTTCCCATGAAGGAAAGGCTTGGGTTCGCGGTGATGCCATGGTTTGCGATAATGCCATGGTTTGCGATAATGCCGAGGTTCGCAATAATGCCATGGTTTGCGATAATGCCGAGGTTCGCGATAATGCCGTGGTTCGCGGTAATGCCGAGATTTTCGGTAATGCCGAGGTTTTCGATAATGCCGTGGTTCGCGGTGATGCCGAGGTTCGCGGTGATGCCGTGGTTCGCGGTAATGCTGAGGTTTGCGATAATGCCGTGGTTCGCGATAATGCCGTGGTTCGCGGTAATGCCAAGGTTTTCGGTAATGCCGTGGTTTTCGGTAATGCCGAGGTTTTCGATAATGCTGTGGTTCGCGGTAATGCCAAGGTTTACGGTAATGTCATGGTTCGCGGTAATGCTGAGGTTTGCGATGAGGCTGAGGTCTTCTCTGCAAGACACGTATTAGTGATTGGTGCTATTGGTAGCCGGGATGATTTTACAACATTCTATCGGGATAAAGAGAATGAGATCACAGTCAAGTGCGGTTGTTTTCTTGGTAAGATGGATAAATTTCTCGAAAAGGTCACACAGACACATGGCATTTCTAATTATGCGTTAGTTTACAGAGCAGCTGTTGAGGTTGCAAGATTGCAGATCGACCTTTCAGGTGAAGCACCAAAAAACGTAAGAGGAGGAAAAACATATGTGGACGGTACTATGGCAAGAGAATGATCAGGATCGTTGGGATCGGTTCGAAACAAAGGAAGAAGTTCTTTGTCTTTTGGATCAATTAAGGGAAAATCCAAATGTCTGCGAAGACGATACTTGGATTTTTTCACCGAAAGCCGATGAGTATGCATTAACCCCAGATCTTTTATAAGGAGAGCGCATATGGCAGATTTAAACCATTTATTCCATTTACACCAACCGGTTCGCTGCCGGCTGGATGGAAAATTTTACAAAGGAACCGTTGCAGAAGTATACCTCGATCACATCATCGTTGATATTCCAGGCGTTTCAGACCATTGCTGGTTTGAGAATGGTTTGAATATTGGCGATGTGTACCCGGAATATAATTTCACGGAATAGGAGAGAGTAACTATGAGAAAAATGAGAGTTATGGTCACAAAATACGGCTATGCCGTTGTAGAAGCAGAAACAGAAGAAACAGCATTACAAAAAGTCTCCACAATGGACGATTCCGAATTTGACTGGTCGGATCCGGACGATGGACAGGTTGTGGACGATAATGTGGATTTTGAGTAGGAGGAGAACGCTATGGAAATTAGAAAAATCGATAAAGACGAGAAACTGACAACGATTACCCTCACGACAGAGGAAGTGGGTAAGATTACTTCCATTCTGCAGGCAACACCCCAGGAGAAGGATACGCTGTATCACCAGTTGTATTTTAATCTGCAGGTTGTAAACATGCTATTACAAAAAGGAATCGTGGAAGCGGAATACGAAGAAAAAGATCCGTATGCTACCAAAGAAACACTTCTTTACAAGTTAAGTGCATTAAGGGTCCCGGGAGAATATTGCATCTATCCCCTGGAAGACGATGGAACAAAAGGTGTAATCATTCGTGTTGTTGAGCTGATTACAAAAGAAAAAATGTATCTGGTTGAGGAATGCTGCCTGTGCAATAATCGATCTTGGGTACCATATCCGGACATGGAAGACTATGTACCGTTTGGCGAGATCGATCAGCTGATGGACTCTGTACAAAATGCAGTAAGAGATCTTTCTCTCTACATGGGAACAAAGACCGAAAAGAAAGAGAATAATTCTATTCCGGATCTCCCTGACATTCCAGATCCGTCCACGGTGCCAGAAGAACACGATCCATTACAGGTATCCGAAGGCTCTGAAAAAACCAGAGCAGAAGGACCAGCTTTAGATCTTTCAAAAATCATGAATTCTCTTCCGGAAATTCCAAAACCAACCGTGAAAACACTTCGTTTTCGTAATCAAGATTTACCATACGCAACGAACTGGTTGGATAAGCATACTTTCCAATTCTGGTTTGGAGAGGATCATCTTTTGGACAAAGAAGGGGATCCTTATATGATCTTTTTTGAGTATCATACGGATGAGATCAAGTGGATCGTTGAGATCCGTTGGGAACAGGACCATGTTTCTTGGGATTCCCTGGTAAATCCGAATGTCTATATTACAAAAAAGGAAATTGCTGCGATTAAAAAGATTGCTGAAAAAGAAATGCTGAATTCTTTACATACAAACCATTAGAATTCCAGAATCAGGGACCACAACAGTCCCTGATTTTTATTTCCCTGATTTTTTCAAACACTATAAGTATCAGACAAATAATTAATTACGAAAGGAGAAAAATAAGTCTGAAATACAATATACAGGAGAAAAGCATATGCAAAAAACATTGATGAAGATTATTAACGAATTAATGAAAATGAAAGATGATGAAAAATTTTGCAAAGCAGAATACGATGCAGTTCAGGATTACTGTTGCAAAAAAGACTTTCAGCTTTCCAAAGAAGAACGAAAAATCATCCATGATATTGGACTGGAAAAAAGTTTTCTTTTCTGGATGGAAAGTCAGGGTAAACGGATTGGATATCAGGTAGTATATGAACACAAAGGTTATTTGTTGTCCGCCGGAAATCCGCAGATTTTCCCAGAAAAGGAAATTGCGGAAAAATACAGGAAAAACTATCTCAAATACCCTTGGGCGAATCGGGATCTTTTTCTTCAGGAAGTTGTTTATGACGGGAAAGACTTGAAAGAACGGCAGGAATATCATGGAAAGAAAGTCTGCAACATGGACTGGTATTGTGGGATTGGCGCACTTGAGACTGGAGATCTTGTCGATTCCGATATTGTTGACCTGATCATCAACTGTCTGCCTCCGGCATGTATGCGGTCTGACTGCACACAGTTAGGAGAACCTACAGACCATCGGATGGATGGAGATAAACTAAAACCGGTATTTGCTACTTTCAGAAAAATTGAGGGTAATATTTGGGAATTTTGCGGATCCTGTTTTCAGGGCGAAAATGTAGAACGAGGCGTAGAAGCACCGTATTGTTAGGAGGTACTTATGACAAACCGAGAAGTCATGATCAATTTGCTAATGGACGGTCTGGATAAGGAACTGGAAAGGTTCGTTTCGGACGATGGCGGCGCAAGCGAAGAAGCGATGATATATTACAATATTAACTGCCCGTATTTCGATGGCGATCCCCGCTGCCACTGCAGTCATACCATTTCCCCGACCCGGGAAGTGTGTTCGGCGTGCAAAACGGAATGGTTGGACAGCGAAGAAGATGTGTAATACAGCAAAGAGGGAGGAGTCAGAAATGGCTTCTCTTTTTGTTTGTTTCTTTTTTCGACAAACTATACATATCAGGTAAATACAGAGGAAAGGAGAAAAATTTACCTACCTGAAATACAATTTATAAGGAGGCACCATCATGTTTTGCGATGTTGTTTGTAGCATTTATGAGGAAAGAGGCACAGATACCTGTCGAGATATCCGTGTAGATTCACACACATTGTGTAGCAATTTGAAAACGGAAGATGAGGCAATGGATTACATTAATGATCATGATTGCAGCCAGTATGATCATTGCTGTGCAAAAAACGAATATCCTTCCATTGAGATCGAAGTGCACCAGGATGATGGAAGTATAGCAGAAGTAATTACTGTAGATTAGAAAAAACATGTTACATTGGAGGAAACTATCATGAAAATCACACCAAAAGAAATTAATGTATTCAAAGAAGATTTTATTTCAGCAGTCAAAGGACTGGAAAAGAAATACGGAGTAGAAATTGCTCTCGAAAACATCCGTTACACACCGGACGAAAAGTTTGAAGGCAAAATGACAGTAACAAATCTGGAAGCAAAGAAGACTCCCGAAGAAACCTTCCGGGAAGAATCCAAATATTTCCGTTTGTACGGGGTAACACCGGACATGTACAGACAGATCTTCCGAGGGGCCGACCGGAATATTTACCGGTTGGTAGGGCTTCGGACGAATGCCAGAAAAAATATTTTTGTGGTCACAAAACTTCCGGATGAGAAAACGCAGTATGTCTGCGGACTTGAACTGTTACATATTCGAAACAACATGTATGAGAAGATGATTCAGTATATCCTGCATGATGCGACAGAACAGACTTTCCAGGATTTCATGGGATATGATATAAAGCCGGTTGACCGTTCTGATGTTGAGGAAGTCATCATGCAGATGCCAGATGACATGTTCCATGCATTCTGCAAGAATTTTGGACTGGAAGAAAAGAAATAATTAGAATTCAGCAGCAGAAAGAGTCGAGCGATCGACTCTTTTTGTTTTTTTCTTTTTCCCCCATTCTATCAGTATCAGACGAATTTATAAAGAAAGGAGAACATCAATAACCTGTCTGAAATACAATATTAAGGAGTTCAAAAAATGATCAAAAATTTTGCAGATTTAAAACGTGCCATTCAGGCAAAAACACCATTTCTTATCGTGGAACATTACACCCGTCCCGAATTTTCCCAAAAGATCCGGATTCCAACCGTTGTCCTAAGCCGTGGATTTTATTCCATTGTAAAAGACTCACCAGATGCAACAGAAACGTTAGCGAATAACGGGAAAGGAATTTGGATGGAATTTGGAAAAGCCGGTGACTGGACGTTTGATGGAGAGTTTTGTGAGATGTCTTTCCAGGGTCGAAAAATCTACAAGATCCTTTTCTCTCAAAAACAGATGAAACTATTTGCACGCGTCGATGCCCACGGTGAGATTCCAGAATCGGAAATGCGGAAGCTGATCGCATTTTCCCAAAACGCAGCACCTACGGATGAAGAGCGAAAAGGAACTTCGGATATTCTGGAAAAAGTCTGGCCGGGACATAACGGATATATCCCGGGATGTATTCTGGACGATGCGGCTGACAAATTGGGGATCAAGTTGGAACGTGGATGTTCCGATATTGATTTTTAGAACAAACAAATAAATAAGGAGAAAAAAATTATGCGTGAACAAAGAAAAAAATTATTAGTATTAGGAACAACACTCGGAGTATGTGGCATGTGCCTCTTGTCTTCCTGTGAGAATGTGAATACTTCAGAACGGGATGACTGTGTAATTTACAACAGCAAATACATACAGCTGCGAACGATTGAACAGGATTTTGATGGATCCAACCAGATCCTGGTAGATGATACTACAGGATGTTTATATTATTTTAATTTAGGAGTTTATGGTCGTTCTGCGATAACACCGATCTACCGCGAAGATGGGACAATCAAAAATATCAAAGATTACGAAGGAGAAGAAAATGATCAAAACATTAACTGACCTTAAACGAACAATACAATCCAAAACTCCGTTCCAGATTGTCCAGCACGCCCTGTATCCGGAATGTTCCGGTCGGGTCTGTACTGTGGGAGATGTGAAAAACAAAGGCTTTTTTGCAGTATCCCAGACGGATCCAAAGGATGGTATCTGGATGGAATTCGGCAAAACCTCTGATTGGACGTTTGCGGAAGATTCTTGTTACTATTCTTTCCAGGGACAGGAAGTTTTCTGTATACGGTTTCTACAGGAAAAGAAAATTTCTTTGTTTGCCCGTGTAGACAGTTTCAGTCCCGAACTTTCCCAGACGAATATCCGAATCCTGATCGATTATGCGTATCAGTATGGAGAACCGTCTATGGAAGAACGGGAAGCTGTCGGGAGCATTTTGAAAACATGCTGGCCGAGAAACTCCGGATATATCCCGGGCTGTATTCTGGACGAAGCAGCGGAAAAACTTGGGATGCATTTGGAACATGGATGCAGCGATATCAACTTCTAGGAGGAATATTTCATGAAAATTACAAGAGATGGAAAAGAATATGAATTGACATTTGAGGAACTGACCCGGGCGAACCAGGAATTTGTCACCAATTTCATGCAGGAAACACTGGAGTCCGATTTTGGAATTGATGAAAAAGATTCTGAAAAATTAGCAGAAGCTGCATATGAAAAATATGCTGAAGGCGATGGTAAAACCGAATATGAATGCATCGAATGGGCTGCCAATCATTCTGTAGAAATCTTGTAATTACCCAAAAAAATTGCTATACTGAAGAAAGGAAGATACGATTGGAAGAAGAATTACGAAACACAGTAGAAGCAACCGATCAGAATGCCCAATATGATGCCTGTGCCAAACGGATCCTGGGAAACAAACAGATACTGGCGCATATCATCAAAGCTGCGATCCCCGGTTTTCAGGATATGAAACCTTCGGAGATCATCCCATATATCGAAGGAGAGCCACTGATCGGTAACGTCCGTATGGAACCCGGATTGACCAATCCGTCTATGACGGATGTGATCTCCGGAATAAATACGGAAGATACCGAGCATTCAGAAGGAAAGATCTACTTTGATGTGCTGTTTTACCTGCTGGAAGCTACTGGTCTCAGCAAGGTCATCATCAATGTGGAGGCACAACGAAAAGAAGATGCCGGGTATCCGATTATTAACCGAGGTGTATACTATGGATGCAGGAATATCTCTTCCCAAAAAGGAAGGGAATTTACCCATTCTAACTATGGTGACATCAAAAAGGTATACAGTATCTGGGTCTGCTTCAACTTGGAGCAGGACTGCATGAATATCCTGCATATGGAGAATACTGCTGTGATCGGAAATCATAAATGGGATGGTGACCCACAGCTGATGAATGTGGTCCTGATCGGATTGCAGAAAGAGACGGCAGATACAAAATATTTACCTACCGGAAATGACTTGCACGATCTTTTAAAAATTGTCTTTTCGAATTACCTGACAGTAACCGAACGGATCAATTTTTTGGAAGAAAGAGAAGACTTTACTACAGATACTAATTTTCGAAAGGAGTTGGATCATATGTGTAACCTGTCTTATGGAATATCAGAAATTGCAATGGAAAAGGGTATGGAAAAAGGCATGGAAAAAGGCATGGAAAAAGGCTTACAAAAAGGGAAAAAAGAAGAACGTATGCAAATCATTCAGAATATGCTTTTAAAACATTTATCAAAATCAGATATTAAAGAATTGGTAAATGCGACAGATGAAGAGATCACAGAAGCAGAAGAAGCTCTGTGCGTTAAATAGTAGATTTCAACATAAAAGACCTGGTTTATCCAGGTCTTTTTATTTACGCTGTTTTTCCTGATTCTATATATATCAGGCAAAACCAATACGAAAGGAGAGTATAGAAGATCGTCTGAAATACAATCAATTACGAAAGGAAAAATATGAAAACAGCGTATTTCGTGAAAATCAATGCTGAAAATAACAACAATCGGTACTATAAAATGTACCAGAACAGTCCCAAATCCTTCCTAGTAGAGATCGGTCGTGTAGGAATTCAGCCAATAACCCGTCCTTATCCATTAAGTTCCTGGGATACTGTGTATCAGAAAAAACTGGCAGAAGGCTATATAGACCGTACTCCATTAACGCAAATTACCAAATCCGGAAAATATAAGGAAATTGGAGATGCGGAAGTCCGGGAATTGATCGATTACCTGCAAAAAGAAAGCAGTACGGCAATCAAGGAAAATTATACCGTGTCTTTTGAAGAAATCACACCGCAGATGTTACAGGAGGCAGATAAACTTCTGGAGCAGTATGGAAATAATTGGCAGATGAATAATAAAATTCTCTGTAAATTATTCTCTGTGATCCCGCGAAAAATGGATCAGGTTAAAGATTACCTGCTGCCGGAAAATGCCTCAGAGGAACAGATTTTCTCTGTACTACAACGGGAACAGGAATTCCTGGATGTTTTGCGAACCAAGATCCATATGGACCGGAATCAAGTAGAAAAAGGAACCCTTCTGGACTCCTGGAAAACTTCTATCACGCCGGTTACGTCTGAGAGAGAACTTGGAGAGATCAAGGAACATATGGGAAGAAATGCATCCCAGTTTGTCCGTGCGTTCCGTGTACGGAATCAAACACTGGACGATGCTTTTTGGGAAAATTATAAGAAAAACGGATACCACAAGTCGGATATCCATTATTATTATCATGGAACCAGAAACATGAACTGCTTGTCCATCATGAAAAATGGACTGTTATTAAACCCCAATGCTCCGCGAACCGGTGCTATGTTTGGACACGGTATCTATCTGGCAAACAAAGCACAGAAGAGTCTGCATTATACTTCTTTGCATGGATCCTTATACGCTAAGGGTCATTCAGGACGGGGATATCTCTTTGTACTGAAATCTGCATATACAGATCCCATACATATATCCCATTGGGAACACTATATGACAGGCTATACTGCCAAAAAAATCGCACCACATGATGCGGTTTTTGCCCATGCCGGGGATTCCCTGGTCAATGACGAGATTATCGTGTTCCGAGAGGCACAGGTTACTTTACAGTATATCATCGAAGTACAAAATTAACATAACTCCGTAGAATTCTCCCACCTCTTAGGTGGTGAGATGAATACGCGAAGAATCTGAAAAAGGCAGGGTTCGTTCCCTGTCTTTTTTCTGTCCAAATATTCACGTTTTCTCATGTGATTCATCATACTATATATAAGAAGCAAAAAAGAAAGGAGGATTCCCATGAGCAGAAAGAAACAGGCTACCCAGAGAGAAATGGTTAAACATATTGCTTATCGTTTCTATGGTGTTCCAACAGAAGATGATGCTATACTCGAAGCGAAAACATTTGGTTGCTGCCGTTTCCTTTGGAACCGTATGCTGTATGACCACAATACCCTGTATCAAGAGATCGGCAAAGTTCCCGTTAATACACCTGCTGATTATAAAGATCTGGATGAGTGTAAATGGCTGTGTGAAGTCGACTCGCTTGCCCTGGCAAATGTCCAACGGAATCTTGAGACTGCGTTTTGCCGTTTCTTTGACGGGATATCCAGATACCCGAGGTTCAAAAGTAAAAAGTATTGCAAAAGATCCTATACTACGAATGCAGTCTATAGTCGTAGAAGCTGCAATGTCAAACTGGACATGGAAAAAGGCCGTCTGAAGCTGCCAAAACATAAGGATTGGGTCCAGCTTAAAATGCACCGCAGCATCCGTCCCGGTGAAACGGTCAAATCTGTCACCGTTACGTTGGAACCGGATGGAAAGACATATTATTCCATCCTTGTGGAATATCCAAAAAAGGAGATAGCCAAGAAAATACCGGAAAAGATGATCGGACTGGATATGTCTTTACCTGATCTGTATGTAGACAACCATGGGGATACTCCGGAATTTTCAAAACCGTATCGCCATATGGAACCAGCCCTTGCGAAAGAACAGAAACGTCTTTCCCGCAAAAAAGAAGGCTCCAAACGATACGAAAGGCAGCGGGTCAAAGTCGCAAAGCTCCATGCGAAAGCCAAGCATCAGCGGCGTGACTTCCTCCATAAGCTGTCTTCCTATCTTGTGAAAAACTACGACCTGATCGGAATCGAAGATCTTGATATGTCTGCACTGAAAAAGGCTCTGAAATTCGGGAAGTCCGTTTCTGATAATGGGTGGGGAATGCTTATACGGATGCTGGAGTATAAATCGGAACGGGAAGGCAAGTATCTCATAAAAATAGACCGCTGGTTCCCTTCCAGTAAGACCTGCTGCAAGTGTGGTCATGTGCATAAGGAACTTACTCTTTCTGACCGTACTTATATATGTCCGAAATGTGGCCATGTAATGGGGAGGGACAAACAGGCGGCGATCAATATCCTCAACGAGGCAGTTCGGATATGGAAAGAATTGTCTGTCGCATAAATAAGATCACAATATAGAACCGGTCGGAACGCCGGGGATAGCCTGCTACGTTGTTTGTTTGTAAGGTTTGGATGGTTACAGTCATCCTGTAAACTTGACTCCTCGTAACCAGGAAAAAAGAAGTTTTTTTAAGCGGAAGCCCCCATTTCAAGGTGCGTAGTAACTAAGTGGAGGGTAGGTTCACAACCAGTTATTGATTTTTTTTGCCGGATCTATACCAAAACTCTAATATATAAACGAAAGCGCTTACCATGTAGGTGCTTTTATTTTTTTCTCTTTTCGTAATTCTATAAGTATCAATAAATACTATTACGAAAGGAGAAAAGCTTTAGACAGAAAAACAATTTGTCGAAAGAAAAACAATTACGTATGATAAGAAAAATAACGAAACGACCGAGCGGAACAAAGATCCGCTGTACTTACTTTCCCGTAGGAACCAAATTGTATTGGTATAACAAAGGGAGCTTTGCAGAACTGTCCACCATTAAAAAAGACGGTTTCGAAGGCGTTACCGAGGTAAAACAATGCGAGATACAGAAAAATAACTACCAGACGTATATACCTGCGGGATACATCATCAAACAATCCGGACTTTACGAACTGCTGCCGAAGGGAGATTCCCTGGAGGTGCATCTGGTAGAGACAGATGTTCCAAAAACACCAAGACATACATCTGGTGAAGTCATCAAAATCTGTGGTCTTCATGGTATCTACCTGGATCCGCAGGATGCAAACGACCTTCATATAACTGGATATATGAAAGTCCATGTGGTATTGAAACCAAAACTGTATATTGAAGTGGAAGCTATTTCCGCCAAAGAATTTGAAATCCTCCCTGATCAGAAAGATCTTGGAGGGTTTTCTGCATTACGGGATCTTCCGGAATTTACTTACCGGTATGGAACCTCTATAGAAGGACCGGGTAAAAACCGCTTGTCCCTTCCGCTTGCATTTATGGAGCGAACAGAAGGAAAGCTGGATACCTGGTGGGAAGGTAGTAAATTCATCGTATCAGGAACCAATACCGTGTGTCCGACCTGTGGAAGACCAGTATATGTCCGGCATGAGGGACTCTATCCGGCGCATGTGTGCAGTGAATGTGCAGAAGAAAAGCCGAGAGAACGAAAAAGATTAACAAAAGAAGAAAAATCATCTGTATTAAGCCAATTACAGCAGATGGAAAAGATGTACAAACAGATGGAGGAAAATTTATGAAAAAAGACTATAACAAAATGAGATACTGTAAGGGAGATGTCCTTTTGGTGAAATACCCTTACGTGAAATTAGAAACAAAAAAAGATGGGTTTTCCTTGACCAAAGCAAATCCGAATGATCCCGGGATTATCTTGAAAAGCGATTGTAGCAAACGGATCATTGTGAGTAAGGCCTTGGATCGTTCCTATTTAGTTCCAGATGCCATACCGGTAGAACAAATCCCTGGAGGATTGTTTTACCGAATTGACCAAAAATTTCCTTTTCCAGCTTATGATGATAGAGAGATCGATGTAGACCTGAAAGGATTTCAAGATCTGTGTGAACTTACTCTATTGTCCAAAACAAAACTGAGCCTTCTATTTTTGGAATGGCAGTCCTATACGGTGACATTTGTAACTGGAAAACAAATTTATATCCTGATCCAGAAAAAGCCATACGGACCGTACCTGTCCAAGATGAGGGAGATCTATGGACAGGATCTGCAGATGTATGCGAAAGACCGGATCACCTATCAAATAGAAGAACCGGAACTTTATATACCGAAGTTTTTCCGCATGGCAGCAGGATGGAAACCAGGCAGCACAGTCCGTGTATTAGAAAAGAATGGGGAGTATATTCTTACGATAAAAAAGGACCTGTGCGATCTGGATGGAACGGTAATTGATGGACATATCGATGCCGGGAAAAAGGTGCTTGTATGCGAAGAGTGCCATACAGCGATACAGGAGGCAAAACCCGTATTCCAAAAGATCCAGGCGATCAAAGAACTGGATCCAGTAACGAAACAAATCCGGGATATGCAAAAAGAAGCAGAACGTATCCGCAAGATGATTACATTATAATAGTACAAAGGAGAAAAAATTATGAAAAATTACAGAGACAGACAGATTTATATTGGAAGAGAAGAGATTGATTATGTTGCTTATAAATGCCTGGAAAATGAATTCCAGATCATTCCGGTAAAAGATCCGGAAGAATATCAGGAAAATGACTTTATCCAGCGGGCAGAAAACAAAGAAGTAACCATTCCAAACTGGATCATCGATGTATATGGTTTGGATGGAATCAATATCCAGGGAGAAATGGATGAAAACCGTGTCGTCCATTGTAAAGCCAAAAAGCAGAAGGACTTCCAGATCCCGAAACAATCCTTTGTTGACCAGTCGCCACGGCACAAAATGACTTCCATTGGAATCTATAAGGCCGGTGTGGGAAGATTAAGCTTGCCTTATATGTTTTTTGAGGAGGCAATGATCACAGTCCATCGGCATCAAGATTATATGGAACTTGACATGATCAAATGTGAAGAACGCAAATGCCTTCCGTATCTGGAAGAACTGAGCGACTTTGGGATCCTGCATGATTTCTATGGAAAATCCCTGCAGAACATCGTTGGAGCCTGCTACTACTACCGTGTGGTTGGAAAGACGATCCCGATCCCGAAACAGTTTGCAAAAAGGGATATTGAGGTATTTATCTCGGACCATGCAAGCCACAAAGTATACCTAATCCCTGTGGACAGCATATCTGCTTCCGAAGAAACAAAGGAACAGGTAAAGGACAAAGACGTGGACGACTCTATCCTGCAATCCCTGCAGCAGATCATGGAATCTTCCAAAAAGATCACGGAAAAATACGAACAGACAAGGAAGATGAAAGAAGAGATAGAAGAGAAACAAAAAGAATTTGATGCATTAAAAGAAAAGATGTTAGAAATCCTGAACTGAGAAAAGACAGCCCATATGCGGGCTGTCTTTTTAGGTGATAAAAAGCAAATTTGAACTGCGAACTATTAACTGGTGGGTTTATATTCTGCGTTGACGAGCGATGCACATGCACAAGCACACATAGCAATATGCAAAGAACCTTATCTATTTGCTTTTCATATATAGTATGTGAAAAAAGTCCAAAATCGGACCACATTTTTCCGAAAAATATTGCACAAAATTTTTCGTCTTTTTCCAGCATTTATGCCAACTTTGCAACCTTTTTCATATCAGATGCCAGCGTATTCAGTTCTTTAGAATTGATCTCCTGTAATTGTGCCTGATTCGCCATTTCTGCTTTGGTGTCGGTAATTCCCTGCAGGATCCTAGTTGTTTTTTTTCGGACAGGCGGTTTTTCCGAACGATTTGTTTTTTTTAAGATCCGGCACACTATAGGTATCAGACAAATTTATTACGAAAGGAGAAAAAACAAATACGTCTGAAATACAATTAAAGGAGAAAATTATGAAACTCAAAGATATTTTTACAGAAGGACAGACAGCTTATTGCCTGAAAACAAATTTTGGATATGGTGGAAAGAGCGAAGTTTTCGAAACAACCATCCAGTCAGTAGGAAGGAAGTATATTACGGACGGCAGAGGACAGATGTTTGAATTACGCGAAGATGGTTTTATGCATCTAAAAAATACAATCACCAGTCCCGTGTTACTTTTTCCGGATAAGTCCGAACTTTGTGTGTATCAAAAAAGAAATGAGATCAATAAATCTCTTTTGCAGAAACACATTTCCCTTCCAGACTGGCGGCAGTATCCACTAAAACAGCTGGAAACTATCCAGCATCTAGTTGAGCATCCAGGATTTTCACGGAAAGATCTGGAAGAACAGGTTTTATCCGTAACAGAAGTATCCGAAAAGAATGATGCTATGTTACTTGATCTGGTAAGGATCAATACGGGAACGGACTGGACAGGATTATCTGATGATATTCTACGAACCTGGATAAATGCTTCAACAGAACAGGAACGGAAAAGTATCGAAGGTATGTTTCTTATCTTTACCGGTGTAGAATTTGCAAATTATATCAAAAAATGCGAGAAAAAGGAGAACTAAAATGCGTCCACCAAAAGTAGAGAACAAATATCAATTGACTATGGAAATTGCCAGAAATCTTGATATTGGAGACGAAACAAAGGTTTGCGAGCCGTTATTCTGGCGGAACGATGTGGTCCATGCCTGGTGCATCAGCAAGAGCATTGGCTCGGATCGTGATAGAAAATTCGGAAGTGATAACGAAATCTGGATCGGAATCTACGATAAAAAATGCAAGAAAAAGAGATTACATATCGAGCTTTCCTGTTGGGGCGGCATGGGTAAATATGATTTTGACAATTTTTATGAAGATGTTACGGAAAAACGTGATCTGGAAACACAGGAGGAGCTTCTGAAAATCCTCAATCTGTTACTGGATGAAGGAATTTTGTGTTTTCCGAAGAAAGGGGAAGGAAATGACATTTGAAGAAGCAAAACAGAGAGAAGATTATTTTTTTGCACTAAACGGTATCGAAGATCTGATCCCAGGGATCAGAAAGAACTGGATGGAGGCTATGGGCGAAGACAGTGAACCATATAATGGTTGTGCCGTTCTGACGATTGGCTATGTCGATATCGAAGTGAATATTCATACGGAAGAACAGATTACCAGAAACAACTGTCAGCCAGGAAATAAAACACCCGTTGTTGATTACTTCACCTGTCGAAAGATTGGAAGAAGCCCGGATGATTGGGAATCGGATCGTTATCTGGATGAATATCCATTGCAGGTAGACTGGAATGCAGACAACTGGGCCGAACAGCTAGAAAAAGACATGTTTATGGCTCTGGATCAATATGTATCCAAAGAAAACGTTAGTTACAATCATCCAAATCTTAGTACGTTTTAGGAGGAAAATTTATGGGCGGAAATCAATTTCAACCAGGTAATACCTATCAGACCATATGTTGGTTTACTGGGGCGATGTTTACTTATCAGTGCGTAAAGCGAACAGACACAGAGGTTACATTTAGTTCTATATCGGAAGAAGTAGATGGTGTCCATGATATGGGTAGTACAACATATCATATCCATCAGGATGATGGGACAGAATATGTGGTGATCCAGACTTATCAGGGAGAAGAAAACCGCATGTATGCGGATGCCGCCTGTGTCAAGGAAGCATTTTTCGTCCGGTATGCAGTAGAAGTACTTTCTTCCAAGGAACTTATGGATTGTGAAACACTGGAAGAAGCACAAAATATCTTGCAAAAATACAAAGCAGGGGGAAAAGATGCTTATATCATCGGTATCACCAAACATGGGAACGATTACATTTTATGTCAACCAACTCGGTCATTGAATGGCCGAGCATGAGGAAGCAAATCATTCTGTGGACTTATGCAAAGCTGTCTGGTGTGGTTGAGTAGCGGCTGGCCTCCGGGAGTTCTTACTCCCGTGCCAGGGGTTGCGGTGTGATCACGGTTTTGTACGCTTCTCCAATACATATCCGTGTCGTTACCCGTTAAACAGGTAAACCGGGATAAAACCAGTACGGGCAACAGCTTCAAAGCACCTCAACGCGCGAGGAGACGTACCTGCAGGAGTGCAGGTGCAGAACAAGGGCGTAACTGCCATTTAGAAAGGAATATTATCATGATCATTGCTTTAGATAAGAATAAACGTCCTCTCGGTTTTCTGACGGAGAGGAGATGCCGGATCCTGATGGAACGGAAACGTGCGGTCTTGTACCGGGTATTCCCCACTGTCGTCATCCTGATGGATATGGATGTCAGAAAGCTCCAGGATCTCCCGTCGTACCGCATCAAGATCGATCCCGGTTCCAAATATACCGGCATCGCCATCGTCCGGAATGACACGGATGAGCTTGTCTATGCCATGCAGATCGAACACCGCGGGGATGCGGTGCGGGCAGGACTACAAAAACGTAAGATGGCAAGAAGGAACCGCCGAAGCCGGGAGACTGGATACCGCAGGGCCAAATGGGGGAACCGGTGTCTTTCTGACGGGGATAAGAAGTCTTATAACAGCAGCCGAAAAGACGGATGGCTGCCTCCCAGTATCCGGAGTGTGGCAGATAATGTACTCACCTGGGTTCAAAGACTCAGCCGATGGGTTAACATTACGGACTGTTCCCTGGAAGCTGTCCGTTTTGATACCCAGCTGCTGGAAAATCCCAATATAAAAGGGGAAGAATATCAGCACGGTACCCTGTTCGGCTATGAGATCCGGGAATACCTGCTGGAAAAGTTTGGCCATACCTGCCAGTACTGTGGTGGGGAAAGCGGGGACCCGGTCCTGGAATGGGAACATATCCATCCAAAGAGCAGGGGTGGATCCAACCGGGTGAAAAATGCCTTATTGTCCTGTTCTTCCTGTAACCGGGATAAGGATAACCAGACCCCGGAAGAATGGATCGGGCAGGTCAGCTTCAGGCTCTCCCATGAAAAAGGGAAAAAGAGAGAATTAGACAGCAAACGGATCGAGCTGATCCAGAAAGTCATCGATGGGAAACCGGAGGGACAGCCCATGCGCTATGCTGCGTGGGTGTCTTCCTCCAGGCGGTATCTGGAAAACCATCTGTTCCAGATCTTCAGGGATGTGGAATGCTCCAGTGGCGGCAGGACAAAATATAACCGTACAAAACTGGGATATCCCAAGGAGCATCATTATGATGCCCTCTGTATCGGGACAGTCCCGGAAAAGGGCTATCATGACCGAACGAACGGGTACTACCTGTATGCCAAAGCCACAGGCCGTGGTACCAGGCTCCGTGGTACACTGAATAAGTGCGGGATCATCGTCACGAAATGGACCAGCCGAAAAAAGAATTTCTTCGGGTTCCAGACCGGGGATATCGTTGTGGCGGAAGTTCCTCATAAGACACCGAAACCATATAAGCATGAGGGCCGGTTTGTAGGGCGTGTCATGGTGCGTGCATCCGGATCCTTTGATATCCGGACAACAGGCGGGAGACTGGCAACTGTAAAAGCTGGCTTTTGCAGATTGCTGCAGGCGAATTCCGGATGTGCTTATTCCATGGAGCGGGCGATTTCTCTCGGTCATTGAATGGCCGAGGATCCTCGCTTATATATCCTAAACCTATTATATTTTAGATTTCAAAAAAGGCATGGCACTACGCTGTGCCTTTTTCGTTTGACTTTTTTATGGCTTTTTGTCATAATATTGGTATATTACGGAGGACAAATGTATGAAAATTGAAGAATTGATCGGAACACATATTTTCGACGGAACAATAGACTATAGAATAAATGGTTACAGCTACCCAAACATATATGCGGAAGAATTGGAATATGATGAAAGTTCAGACGAATTCCGGAAAACAGGAAGAAACATCGTGTTACGCTCCAGTGAAGTTGAAAGGGATTACAAAAACGACTATGGAACAGAAATAAAAATTGTATGGTAGCTCTTTTTTATGCGCAAAAAACGACCTCAGCTTACAAGATCCATAGCAGAAAACCCACGGTTTTAACATATTACGGAGGAAAGAAATATGGAAAATTATATGAATGCACCTATGGAACCATCCTGGGCATTCCAGGATATCATAGCAGAATATGAGATATCCAAAGACAAGAAAACGATATCCAGAAGATATCAGATACCCGTATCAGAGGTTACAAAAATTTTGAAAGGGACAACTGTATGTGGAAAATAGGGGAGGAGTGCTTTTTTGTCGAAAGTGGACGCAGGGTTATATCCGGAAAAATCGTCCAGATTTCCGGGGACTTTCTTTTGGTCCGGTATGGGACGGAACAAGGAACCCGGCTGCGTTCTTCCAAAGTATACCACACAGAAGAGGAAGCACAAAAACATGTGCATGTGGAAGAACCGAAAAAGAAGCGGATTCGGTCTCCATATGACTATTGGCATTAGAAAATTGCAACAAACTTTTGTAAGGAATCTGGTTCTCAGGTTCCTTTTTGTTTTGCAACTCTTTCAGCACTCTATAAATGTCGGCATTTGCTGAACATACAATAGGAGGGTTAGAAATTGCTTGTACAAACACAAAATGGTCAGATAATCTGCAACATGGACTATTTGCTCAGTATCCGGATGGAGGAAAAGGTCGGAATGTCATTGCTGACTGCAATCCCTGTGAGTGGAGACGAAATCTCATTGGGTATATTTTCTTCTTCAGAGAAAGGCAGAAAGGTATTGGAAGATTTGGAACGGGTGTGGGAAGGTTCAGAAAAAACACTATATAAAATTCCAGCAGACAAATAGTCAGGTTATTCCTGGCTATTTTTGTTTCCAACTATTTTTTGACATACTATGGATATCAGATCAATACCGGAAGAAAGGAGGAAAACGACTAGATCTGAAATACAATTTTGAAAGGAAAAAGCTTATGTACATTAGATCACAGAAAGGATTTTTATTATGCAATGCAACAGCTATAGCTTTTATAAAAACAGACAAATCTAAAATTACCAATACAATTTTTGCAGAAATGGTGGATGGATGCAAAATCCCATTAGGCTTTTATGATTCTTACGACCGGTGTAAAGAAATCATGCTTAGTATCCATAACAGGCAGAAGAAAAATAATGTGGAACATAACTCAACAGCAGATTCTGTAAACATGGATACAGCCAAGAAAGATTTTATTCTACGTCACCTTGATGATATTGCTTCTATTCAAGTTGATACCATGAATACTATTTGGGCGACAATGATTGATGGAAGCTACACTTCACTTGGTATTTTCAAATCAGCAGATCAATGTCGGAAAGTTCTGGATGATATTGAACATGTTGCGGGGGATGTATTTCATATGCCTCCAAAATATATATAAACTCTTAATCATAGCACCATAAGGAGGACTGAAAATATGGCAGAAAGACATATGTCCGATAAACAATGTAACTGTATTGCGTGGATTTGCAATACCTTGGGTATCGAGTATAACGGTACTACAAGTAGTTACGATGCATGGAAATTTATTTCAGAAAACAAACCACTTGCTGATAAGAAAATGGAAAACATTGAAGCAAACAAAAAGGCTCTCATTCAAAAAGACCCGGAACGGGCTGCAGACTCATTCGTCTTACATGCAATGGCAGCTGTCGGATATTCAAAATATTCCTGCACATGGGACGCAAGAAGCAGAGAATTTTCAAATGAGTTCGATGGGATTAATCTTGATGATGATCTCATCAACACTATCTGTCCGAATGGCATCCGCTGTGCTGATGATATTGAAGAATTTGGATGGATGTTTGCACTTCATGACAATCCATTGCTGTAACAATACAATTACATATAACGAAAGGAAGAATTAATATGTTCATTAAATCACAAAATGGCTTTACCCTTTGCAACATGGAACTAATGGAATATGAACATACACCACGACAGATGGCAGAAAAGTTGATGGAATTCAATCGTGATTTTTCGGATAATGAAGATGATGTCAAAAGCGAAACTGAATATCTGATTAAGTTATTTGATGAATTACAAAACTCTGAACAATTTAATGTATTAGCACATCATTTAGACATCATGTTTATGAATGATGCGTTTAATTAGAAGCAACATTTCATTGGAAAGGGAAATGATATATGAAGAGATTTTTATATGAGAGAATGGTAACAGAACTTAGCAAGGAGTCAAAGGAAGAATTAATTCAGAGAATTATGGCTTTAGAGGAAATTGAATGTTCAGACAGAGCATTCGCAAATGAATGTCAGGCAGGTAGTACGATTTATAATATCAACGAATTGTTTTCTGCATTGGATGACTTAAAGGAAAAATTCACATATGAAAAAGCTGCAAGAGTATATGAGTTGGCTGAAAATGCAAAGAACAGTTGGAATTTGGTAAAAAGTGAAATTGCAGAAATTAATGACAATTCACGAGTATACAAAGTATTAGATGACTTCAAAAATAGAGTGAAAAGTGGGGAAGATAGTATTTAGAAATACGTGTTTCATAGGAAGCGAGGTAAATAGTCATGGTAATGCCAAAGTTAAGAAATCTATATTACGTTGTAGATGTAAATGAAGATTGGTTTATAAAAGGAATGCTGAATGATTACGAAGAATCATTTACAGGGGAAATTGATGCAGCATTCAAAACATATAGCAAAGAAAAAGCATTTCATGTATCTGATAAATGTAATGATAAAGGGATGAATACAAAAGTGGTTATTATTTCATGGAATGCTACATTGTGGAATGCAAATGTAACAAGGTAACTCATTGAAACTAAGATTTATTTGGATAGTGTATAAGGTAACTGATACACGGTATACAGGATAACCGATTGCTGACAAACAAGATATGGGTTGAGGTGGTGCTACGGTACATGGCTTGTCTTATTATCTGTATTATCCAACGGACGTATTCGATCATGCAGCTTCTGCAAGCGTTCCTCGTATCGGCATGAAGAATACTGTTTTTACAATGCCAGAAAAATGAAAAATATCACCCCGCAGTTTTCTGTGGGGTGAAAAAGAAAGGAATATATATTATGAGCAAAATTATCAATTTCACAAGCCAGGATCTTCCTGAATCTTCCAATGGATTGGAAGACTATATCGGATATCTGCGAACCACAGCAGATATTTTGGAAGGCTGCAATATTTATGCACAAGATATGGGAACATCCACTTTGGCGGTCATCGGCCTCGATTTTTCAGAATTTTCCTTTGTTTCGGAAAAATCCACCACTTCGCCAGAAGGTCTCATCTCTTTAACCTACATGTATCAATCCCAAAATGCTGTATATACGGCAGTTTTTGATTTTGATCTGGCAGAAGATTCCATCTCCTTCGATATCATAAAACAGAAAAATGGAACAACTTATTTTTATAATTTTAAAGATCATGCTTGGGAAGAAGAAAAAGGACTGGATATTCCAAAGGAATTAGAAAACATTCTTGATGAAGATACATTAGAAGCAGATTTTGTACAGGAATATATCGGGAATGACCTGGAAGGGACAACCGTAAAAGGATACGAAGAATTCCGTAATACCTATTCTGCATTGTATGCTTTATACGACAAAACCCATATGTATATGGATCCATCCTGTTTCCTTCCTTTATACGAAAACAAACCATGTTTATACCTCCGACCAAAGGATCTGTTCCGTCATGGATTTGTAGTTGGATGCGAAGGGAATACTTACATCCTGTACCAGGAAGCCGGAATCTACGAACGCTGGGATGAACCATATATCCATGAGGTCGGTCGTACCGATGACATTCTGCAGATGGAACAGTGCTTAAACAAACTGGCAAACCGATACACGGACGATGATATTTTTACGCTTCCGTTATCATTGGATACATACACGGAATCTATGGATCCTAAAAATCTTGGAAATGATTTCGTAATGGGTGATCGGACACAGCTTACTAAACAGGAAATCAAAAACTTTTATTCTGGGAAAAAAGCTATGAAAAAACTGGAACAATATATATAAGAAAAGGAGAAAAATGTATGCTTGTAGAACTTACTTACGCTTGTAGTATGGGATGTACACACTGTATGTCGGACTGTAAGCCAAATGGAGAACATATGCCGGTAAAAGTCGTAGAGGACACACTGGATTTCATGGTAAAAAACAGGATCCCAACCTGGAGTTTTTCTGGAGGGGAGATGTTTGAACATCCAGATATTTTGGAAATTCTTAAGCTGATCGAAATTTACTGGAGAAAATCGGTAATCAAATGCCCGCTTATTTTCATTACGAACGGGAGAATCCTAGCACGTAACGAAAAGATTTACGAGACGGTTTCTGATCTTCAGAAAAAATACAGCAAACGGTTTATCATGATCCAGGTTACGGACGATTCACGGTTTTACCCGGATCCTTTATCGAAAAAGGAAAAATATCGATTATCAAAACTGAATGCGAGCATCGAGCCAGTTCCTGCGAATCTACGGAACAAAGAACAATGTCTGTACCCACAAGGACGAGCATTACAAAATTATCCGGATGCAAATTGGAATACTGTTGGTCCAAAATGTGCCAATTGTATCCTTATCGCAAAGCAACATCCGAATATGACATTTTCAGACCTTGTACAAACAATGCTGTCTTACGGAATAGTCTGCACACCGGTCGTTGCTCCGGATGGTAGTATCAAAGTTGGAGAATCTGCATTGTGTCCATCGGTGGCATCCATTTACGATTCCGGTTCGGATATTATGAAAGAAATTCGGAATTGCCATTGTCATTCATGTAAAATTCCGTGTGAGCGCATGAAAGAGCTAACCCCGATGGCTTACCAATTGCTTTATTCATAATCGAAATCCAAAAAGGGACTGTTGCGCATGTAACAGCCTCTTTTTATTTTTTTTTCCTTTTACCATCCTATATGTATCAGATCAATTAAGCAGATAGGAGAATATACGATCTGAAATACAATAAAGGAGATATACATGTACGAAAGAATCATTGACAAAGTAACACTGTCCGGAACTATCCTTTCCAAACCAATTCTGGACTATGAAAAAAACGGAGAAAAATTTTATCAAATGGAATTAAGTATCAGCCGCCTGAGCGGAACTGCAGACATTATTCCTGTGCAGTTTTCGGAAAGGCGTGCGGATCCCAGTCTGCTTTATGCTGGAAATTACGTAAAAGTAAAGGGAGAATTCCGGTCTTTTAATATCAAAGTGGCTGGGGAAGAAAAGACACATCTGAGACTGATCGTCTTGGCAGACATGCTGTATTTGTCTGAAGATATGGAACAGGATAAAAATGAAGTCGAATTGGACGGACACCTTTTTAAAATACCTTATTTCCGCCAAGTTGGAGTAAAAGAAACTCCAATTGCAGATCTTGCTATCGCAGTAAACCATGAGGATGGGACTTCTTCCTATATCCCTTGTATCTGTTGGAACGCAACTGCTATTTATGCCCAGAGGAATTTCCAAGTAGGAACTCATGTGCATTTGAATGGAAGGATTCAGAGCAGGAAGTTTAACAAACTCTTACCGGATGGTACAGTTTTATTTAAAACCGTATACGAGGTTTCGATTCACACCGTCTTGGAGGAAAAAGAAAAATGAGATCCAAAAAAAGAGAATCCGAAAGCATTGTGCTTTTGGGTTCTTTTGTTTTGTGTTTTTTCCCGGATTCTATAAGTATCAGACAATTTTTACATGAGAGGAGAGAATATTTTTCGTCTGAAATACAATCATTCAAGGAGAAATTTTTATGAGAATTAAAAGTAGTAAACGTGGCTTAACCTTTTCTTTTGCTGAAAATGAAACGTTCCGTGCCGGAGTTAAATACAGATACTTTATTGATGCCCATGCAAAGGAGGTTATCATCGTCCCGGATAAAACCGGACCTTACCAGTTCAGCCAAAAAGGAATTCACCATAAACCATTGGTAGATATAAGAAACAAAGAGATCCGGGAACTGATTGCTGAGGCAAACTATATGGAAATCGAATTAACAGGCGATAAAATCATCGTCCACGTCATTACCTTATCTTCCCAAGTAGAAACAGACAATGATAGGGAGTTAGTTTCCATGCTGGATAAAGAGGACAAAGTATCGTTTGAACTTCCGAAAGAAGAATTGCTCCATCACTCAGACCTTTTAACGGATATGTTACAAGCATCTGGATTTTTCTCGGCCAAACAGCAGAAAGATCTGCAGTATGTATTTGATACCGCATCTTTGTTTTCCGGAGCAGGACTCCTGGACTTACCATTTGCCAGGGATGATTCTTTTGACTTAAAGTTTGCCTGTGATTTCGATAAAGCAACCGTACAGACGTATGAGAAAAATATCGGGTCCCATATTTTATGCATGGATATGCGTGATCTGCAGCCTGAGCAGGTGCCAGATATTGATCTAATCATCGGTGGTCCCTGCTGCCAGGGATATTCCAATGCTAACCGCAGAAATATTGAAAAAGAAGCAGCGAAGGAAAAACGCCTCTTGATCGATGACTATATCCGTATCGTTCAGGCAAAAAGGCCTCTGGTTTTTGTTATCGAGAATGTCCCACAGTTTCTGACGAAAGAACAGGGAAAATATCTGGAAAAAGTCATCACAGGACTCTCTGAATATGAGATATCCTATCAGGTGGTCTGCGACTGGGAACTTGGCGGATACACGATGCGGAAACGGATGATCCTGGTCGGCAGTCGGATCGGAAAAATAACGATCCCGGATGTCAACTTAACCACCAAACATACGGCTGGGGATGCCCTGCGGAAAGTCACTCCGGATTGGTATGGGTTTGAGGAATACTCAAAAGCAAAACCGAAAACTATCGAAAAAATGAAACAGGTGAGACCCGGACATAATTACAAGGACATCAGGGAAATGGCTCATCTTGATCGGCACAGCGATACCTATTATCGTTTGTCCATGGAAAAACCGGCGATCACTCTGGTCAATTGGAGGAAAGTAAATACCATGCCACCGGTTGGGAACCGGATCCTATCCATTGCGGAAGCAGCTAGTTTAACCGGACTGAACGGAAAATTTCAGTTTTTTGGAACACTCAACGATAAACAGCAGCAGCTCGGCAATGCTGTCACACAGGCGATCGCTTCTTTTGTAAAAAGTATTGTAAAGAATGCGTTGTATTGTTTTGCGAACAACAGGTTACAGATTTCATTATAATTTTGGAAAAACAGGGTCGATTTTGGCCCTGTTCTTTTTGTGTTTCACCATACTATATATAGAAACTTATAACTAGGAGGAATTTTGTGAAAAAAATCAATGAATTAACAGGGTTTCGGGATCCAAATGCGTGTGAAAAAGAATTTATCGGACAGTATTTCGAAAAAGTATTTCAGCATCAGATGAAAACATGCATGGGACTCAGTATTATCTTCTGTGTGATTGGAATATTCTGCGTAAGCGCATGTAGCGTGCGTGGATTTTTAGCACTTGTAATCGGGATTATAGCATTTATATTGGCGTTTGGAACACTTCGGACAAAGAAAAAATATCTGAACAATATTCAAGTGTTTAAAAACGGACAGTTTCAGGTACTCGAAGGGAATGTGACAGAAATCTTTGCAAACATGGAATATCCGGGATGCTGTAATGTCCGTTTTCAGTCTGCAAAAGGAGAAATTTTGAAAATGTTATGTACGGTCCGGCAGGAAGAACTGCAGGTCGGAACGCCCCTTTTGCTGGCATATGCGGATGAGAATGTAGTCAAAGGTGGAATTTCCCGCGCATTCACGCCGTATATGATGACCAAAGAAGGATCGAGACACTGGTTGTAGAAATCAGGCTCTTTACCTATATATAAAAAATTTTAGGAGGAAAATTTATGAGAAAAGAATTATATCTACCCATTTTGCTTGTATCCACAATCTGTATTGCTGGATGCGGAAAGAAAACACCAGATTTGGAAGCAGCATCAAATGCTACGGATATTCCTGCAGTTACAAAAGAGGTGGAAACAGAAATCACTGCAGAACCAACAGCAAACCCCACAGAAGATGCTGAGGAATCTGTAGCGAACATAAGTGATGTATATCCAACTGCCACTGGCATTACAGATGTTGCTATGGGAATCAGCGAAGATATGTGCACATTCAAGGTTCCGTTGAATTATGTCCTGGCTGGTGGTTCTTATGGTGAAGATGGAAAAGAAAAAACAATAGCGGGCTTAAATTCAGCTACGACCACTGTGGAAGATGCCCTGGCAGCTGGCAGTTTTTCTACCGGAGAGCATTTGGCGTTCTTTACCATGACTTCCCTGGATGATGATACCATGCTTACGGCATCTCTTGGAACATCCGATCTGATGGCGTGGGACGACTACAAAACCACGTATCCGGATGCAAAAGAGATTGGTGATGAGAATATCCCGGCACTTGTTTACCATGTCGAAGGAATCAGTGGAAATTCCCTGGCAATCGCGATCCATGTCAATGAAGATGTGACTTTACAGATTGTGTATGAGGGAAATGCTGGAGAAACTGTAGGAGAGGACCAGCTGGCTCAGGATCTCTATGGTCTGATAACTGTTTTGTAAAGGAAGGAGAGAATCATGGACACCTTCACAGCTTGTTGTTTTACCGGTCATCGCAACCTTCCAGAATCTTCCATCTCCATCCTTCGGAAACGCCTGCAGTTTTGCATTGAGAACTATATCCGGGACGGAGGAAGATATTTTGCGTGTGGTGGTGCTTTCGGCTTTGACCTTTTGGCAGCAGAAGAGGTTTTGAAGGCGACACAAAAATATCCGCAAGTCCAGATGATCCTCCTGCTGCCGTATCCAGGTTACACCAAGTACTGGAAGCAAGAAGACCAGGAACGCTTTGCAACAGTCTGGCCGCATTGTACCTACAAGTATATCGCAGATTCCTACCACAAGGGGGTCTATTTCGAACGGGACCGAAAACTGGTTGAGGGAAGCGATACCTGCATCTGTTACCTGACACAAACGGATTCTTCTGGTACCGGATATACCGTAGAACAGGCAAAAAAACACTCTTTATGGATCTGTAACCTGGCAGATGAACAGTTGTGGAATTAGCCGTCCGAAAAAATCCAAAATTTTACCTTTTTCGGCATACTATATATGAAATAGCAATGCAAGAGAGGTGATTTTTTGGACCAAAACACAAAAAAGATTTTTGATTGGAAAGCAATCGCAATAGAAGAACTCGGTATGGGGAAACGGACAGAAAACGCAGCAAAAAGACTTGGAATCCAGACAGCGGAAGATCTGTTATATCATTTTCCTTATAGTTATGAAGCTTATCCAGTGCCCCTTCCTGTTTATCAGATCCCAGAAGGGCGGCGGGCGATCCGTGTGATCTTGGATCAGTTTCTGGATTATTCTGGAAAATTACCCAAGATACGTACCCATGATCCATCCGGGACGATCTGGGTGCGGTGGTTCCATCCACCTTATACCGTTAAGGATTTTTCTCCTGGGGATATTTATGTCTTTGTTGGTGAGATTTCGTATTTTCATGGATATCCGCAAATGACGCAACCACAGATCTATACACCAAAAGAATATGAGCAGATGACTGGAACTATGCAGCCTGTCTATCCGCTGACGCGTGGGCTGACACAGTTGGTGCTTCGCAAATATACATCACTGTTACTGCAAGAGAAAGAGTGTCCGGAAACACTTTCCATAGAAGTCATGGAAAAATACGGCCTTTGTTCCAGGACAGATGCCTTACATTGGATCCATTATCCCAAATCCAAGGAGGAATATCTTGCTGCATACCGAAGGATTGTATTTGAGGAATTTTTCTGGTTCCGAAAAGATCTTTCTAAGACTTTTTCTGAGGTAAGGAATACCTGTAAACTGAAAGAGCAGTCTGAAACAACAGCATTACTTCCGCAGCTGCCATTTGCTTTGACAAAAGGACAGAAGAAATGTTTTTCCGAGATCTGTAAAAAGGTCAAAGGGCAGAAACGTTTGAATCTTTTGGTACAGGGGGATGTCGGATCCGGAAAAACCATCATCGCAATCTTATCTATGTTCCTGGCAGCGGAGAATGGCTATCAGGCGGTTTTAATGGCACCAACGGAGGTTTTGGCTACCCAGCATTATGAAGAACTGCGGCATATGCTGGAGACCTACAATCTGGACTATACAGCCCAATTATTAACTGGATCCACCAAAAAGAAAGCTGCCATCTATAAAAAAATCTGTTCCGGAAAGATCCAGCTCCTTGTAGGAACCCATGCCGTGATTACGGAAAAAGTAGAATTTTCTAATCTTGGACTGGTCATTACCGATGAACAACACCGTTTTGGTGTCAAGCAGCGGGAAACACTGGAACAAAAAGGGATTTATCCGCACAACATTGTCATGAGTGCTACTCCGATTCCACGTTCCCTTGGGCTGATTTTATATGGAAATATGGATATCTGCACGATCCAGGACAAACCTGCAAACCGGCTGCCTATCAAAAACTGCGTGCTTCAAAAAGGGGATCGTATGCGTGCCTGGAAATTTTTATACCAGGAACTGGAACATGGCAGACAAGCCTATATCATCTGCCCCATGATCGAATGGAACCCGAATTTCCCGGTCATTGACCTGGGATCCTATTACAGAGATCTCAGGAAAGCTTTTCCGGAAAAATATGAGATCCGTATTCTTCACGGCAAAATGAAAGCTGCGGAAAAAGAACAGATTATGCAGGAATTTCAGGAAAACAAAGTACAAATTTTACTTTCTACCACTGTTGTAGAAGTTGGAGTAAATGTCCCAAATGCTACCGTTATGCTGATTGAAAATGCGGAACGTTTTGGAATGTCCCAATTGCATCAGCTCAGAGGAAGGGTTGGCAGGGGAAAATGGCAAAGTTACTGTATTTTCCTGAATGGTTCTGAGGATTCTTGTGAACGCTTGGATTTTATGGCTTCCACAAATGACGGATTTTTGATCGCAGAACAGGATATGAAAATGCGTGGTGTTGGAGAGTTCTTTGGCGAAAAGCAGTCCGGTGACACGGATTTTAAACTGGCAGATATTTACAAAGATAGCAAACTTTTGCAACTAGCAACAGAAGCTGCAGAACAATTCGAAAAGTAGCATCTTAGGATGCTGCTTTTTTCGTCCGAAAAATCCAAATTTTCTTACGTTTCTCCATACTATATACAGGAGGAAAAGCTTATGCGCAGTATCATCAAATACCCGGGAAGTAAGTTTCGGATCGCTAAACAGATCATTTCCTACTTCCCGGAACATCGAACATATCTGGAACCTTTTTTCGGCAGCGGGGCTGTTTTATTTAACAAGGATCGGTCAGCGATTGAAACAGTCAATGACCTGGATCAGGATGTGGTCTGTTTTTTTGAATGGGTAAAAAATGATCCGGAAAAACTGGCCCATGAAATCGCTTTTACACCATATGCCAGAAAGATATACGAAAATGCCTGTACGGAAATTCCTGCGGATTCTCTCCAGCAGGCAGTATTTTTTTGTATCCGGTTGAATATGGGATTCGGATTTCGTACTGGAGGTCCTGCATCCGGTTGGAAATCGGATATCTCTGGTAGAGAAAAAGCATATGCAGCCCAGGATTGGAAGACGCTTCCGGAACGGTTGTTGGAAGCAGCAGAGCGGTTACGGGGAGTTCAAATTGAATGTTTTCCAGCAATTTCTTTGATCCAGAAATATCGTTCGGACCATGTACTGATCTACTGTGATCCACCATATTTACTATCTACGCGATCCGGTGGAAAACAATACCGTATGGAAATGGATGAAAAACAGCACACTGACCTACTGGAGGTTTTACTGGAACATCCGGGACCGGTTGTTCTTTCCGGATATGATTCGGAATTATACCGGAACATGTTGGACGGGTGGCATACCGTTTCTATCAAAGCGTACTCCCAGGTTCTGAGTCAGAAAACAGAGATGCTGTGGATGAATTACAATCCGAACGAAAACCAACAACTGTCATTTTTTTAGGAGGAAAACTATGGATTCACCAACTATGCGAAACATTACCAATCACGATGGCTATGTACAAGCCTGCGAAGATCTGTTGGAACACCTCATCGAGAAAAGCCCGGAGGAAGCACATGGGTAAATGTATTCGAAAAATCAGTCGTTCAAAAAAGAAGTGCATTCGTTGTACAGGCTGCAGGTTTTTGAGAAAGTTCCGAAAAAACCGTGGTGGTATGGGATGGCATTGTACATATTAGGAGGAGTATATGACAGATAACAAAATTTCTTTTGAAGACAAAAATCTGTTCCGCGGAATGGATGGACATGGAGAATGGGTCTTAGGTGATTTACTGCATTGCTATGATGCATATGGAAATCTCGAAACCTTTATCTACCGCTCAGAGAAGAATGGTGGATGGGTAAAACATCCGATCCCAGACTCAAAAACAATTGCCCGATTCACCGGATATACCAGGGAGCAGCGAATGGTCTGGGAAAATGACCGGATTTTTATGGAGGACATGCCGGACTGCATAGGACAGATCTGCTATGGACCATACCGCGACGCATCCGATTCGGAAGTTACAGAACATGTAGGATTTTACGTGGACTGGATTACGCTTACTAACGGCTGTCCAGAATATACCCGAATGCTCCGTAAAGATCTGGGATACTGGCTGCAGAACAAAAATATTATCATTGTATAAGGAGAGAAAACATGGGAATGACAAATATACAAAAAGAATTGGTCCGTTATGTTGCAGAAAACAACCTGCAAAAAGCGAAACTAGCAGCTCTTGGCTGTTGTCGGGAAGATACTACACAAAAAAACACAGCTTTTGTAAAACGATATACAAATCTGTTGCAAAATACCGGTATGAATCTGTTGGAACTCCCACTAAACATTTCAGGGTTCGCGAAAGCTGAGGATTTAGCGCTTACCTATCAGGAAGATCGTTATTACCTTTCCGAAGAGGAAAAAGCTATTTTTGAACAGATCCGGGATATGTATAAGGTAAGTCAGACGTTAATGGAAAAACAGATTCCATATCTGAATGCAACCCTCCTGTATGGGGAGAGCGGTGTGGGAAAAACTGAATTTTCCAGATATGTCGCATATAAACTGGGGATGCCTTACCTGTATGTGAATTTTTCACGGATGATGGACAGTTATCTGGGAAAGTCTGCCCAAAATCTTGGACATCTTTTCGATTACATAAACCAGCAGCAATGTGTCGTCATGCTCGATGAACTGGACAGTCTTGCAATCAAACGAAAATATCAGGACGGAGGTGTATCTGCTGAAATTGCCCGGACAACGACCTGTCTGTTACAGCTTTTGGATTCTGTAACAAGTGATCATATCATCCTGGCAGCAACCAATTTGCAGGATAGTATTGATCCGGCAGTCAAACGAAGATTTACTGAAAAACATGAGATCCGCCGATTAAGCAAGGATGACCGCCGGTCCTTTATCATTCAGTTCCTAACCGCAACTGATTTTTCCTACGATTCACAGTCCTTAGAGGAATATGTCAAAGCAGACTGTTCACAGGCAGAAATCATGACCCATGTAACCAGATGTATTGCGGACATGCTTTTGGCTGGAAAGGATAAGGTAATTTTATAACATGGCAAAAAGACAGGAGACATTGGATATCGAAACGGCGTTAGAGCAGATGTGTCGCGAAAAAAGGATATATGGCTGCAAAGAAGTTACAATTGGATTTCCACATCAGAAAATGGGAAACGAAATCTGTGATTTTGTAACTATGGACAGTAAAGGAACCTTTCGATGTTATGAGATCAAGGTCAGCCTTGCTGATTTACAATCATCTGCAAAGAAAAGCTGGTATGGCATGTACAATTACCTTGTCATTACCAAAGAGCTGGCAGACAAAGTGGGAGATTGGGACAAGTTTTTATCAAAAGAGATCGGCATTTTGGTTCTCATGCAGTATGCTTCACATCCGGAACTTTACTCGATCCGCAAGGCGAAAAGAGAATCTGTAACTCCTGAGATGAAAAACATTCTGCAAGAAAGTTTCATACGGACACTGTACAACAAAATGGAAAAATACAGGTCGATTGCGGACGGGAGAGTGGAAGCAAAACTAAAGAAAGAACTAAGCGAATTGCAAAAAAGCTATAAGCGTGAAAAGGAACTCGAACTCAGGTATTGCGAAGAATACATGAGACTTCGCAGCTATGTCAGACAATACAAAAACAAAACCGGTATCGATATCACAAAGGCAGAAGAAGATTGATCTTCTGTCTTTTTTCCATACTATGAATAGAAAGGAGGGAATTCGTATGGCTTTTATGGGAATTTTACTGGTTAATCTCATTTTTGGTATTTTGAGTGGCGTGTTCTTTTTGGGCGCAGTCTGTCTTGCCATCGGACTCATCATCCGGGAAAAGTATAAGCTGATAGCCAAAATCTTATTTATTGTCTCCGGATGCTGTGTTGTATTTCTGGCTTTGTTCGTACTGTTCGTTGCTTCCTTAATGTCTTAATTTTGCATATGTAATTCACCATACTATATATGAGAGAAATTATTTATATATCGTAAGGGGGATATATCTTATGCACAAAAAGAAATTACTCATTGGAATGGGAATCTGTGGAATCGTCCTTGTTGGAACCTGGTTCGTCCCATATAAGATCGAAGCAACCTATTCCGGTACTCAGCCATATCAGTATGCGTGTATAGTAGAAAAAGATTTTTCTGTACATACGGTAAGTCTGCTTGGCCGGAAAAAGACAGTTACAAATTTTGAGATTACTCCTGAAAAACTCAATCGTCCCAAACAGTCCGTAACCGTCCAAGCGGATCGTTTTTCGACAAAAGTCCCTGTAGAATCGATCCCTGTGGAAGAAATCCAGTGGGATTATGCAGATGGAAATGTGTATGAAGGAGATGCTTTTAATTCCGATAAACTGGATTGCGAGATCTCTTATACAGATGGAACACGAAAAGATCTTTCTGATTTCACTATAAAAAATGCACCGGATAAGATTACAGCAGAAAATGATACGATTACAACAGAATCTGTCCTTGGAGAACGGACGTATGCTATACCAATACACAAACTCCAGGATATCCGCATAGTAACTGCCAAAACGGTCTACGAAGGAAAATATCCATCGGATCATTTTCAGTATGTGGCATCTTTCGATGATGATACAGAACGGGAACTTCTTGCGGATGATCTCGGACTGCCGGAAAAACTGTCTTTTGTAAAAGGCGAAAACAAGATTACCATGAAATATCTTGGAAAAGAATATGCTACCAGCATAACAGCGAAAAAGAAGACAGCAGCTATCCAGGCGGCCGAGACCTACAAAAAAGAGGTCAAAAAAAGCATCAGCAGTATCACGAAAGACAATATCTTTGTTACCGTGCAGCAGAAGAATACGAAAAATGGAACTTACCTATTGACGCATATTGTGGTCTCTAGTCCATCACAGATCTCCAGTGGACTGTCTTATGACTCCTTTGGCGGAAAAAGGGAATACCCAACTTCCTACTGCAAAAGGAATAAGGATGCCGTTGTAACGAACGGAAGCTATTTTTCCTATGACACTGGACAGCCGGCCTGTGCGGGATTGTTTATCAAAAATGGGAAAATCGTAAAGGACGGAACAACAACCGGCTCCGAAGTATGTCTGGATATAGACGGAAAGCTTTTTACGCCACAGGCTGGAATTTCTGCTGCAAAACTTTTAAAACAGGGCGTAAAGGATGTGTTTGGTACTGCAGATCCGCTTTTAATTCAGGAGGGGAAGAAGATCGATCTGGCATCCCAACATAAGATTAATTCCTATTACTACAACCGGACAGGGATCGCTATGGTCCGTCCGGGAGAATATTACATTATTACAGCAGGGGAAAACAATTACCGGAGAGGCGTTTCTTTTGCAGAGATGCAGTCCATTTTCTCAGACCTTGGATGTACCTTTGCCAGAAGTCTGGATGGTGGCGGCAGTAGTTCCCTAGTGGTAAAGAATAAACTACTTAATTCTCCAGCAGGGAATGCAGAACGTCCGGTTGTAGACTTTTTGGCATTTTCCTATTAGTACAGAAAAATCCTTCTCATTTTGAGGAGGATTTTTTGTGTCCGAAAAAATTCGAATTTTTGTTTTTTCTAAATACTATATACAGAAGCAAAAAAAGACTATATTTGATAGCCTTTTTTCGTAAAAATACGTAACTTCTTTCTAAGGGGATAAAAGAAGTTGCATCCACTCTACCATACATAGTACAATAGTGTCAAGAAAAAGTGTCGTATTTTTTGCATCCGTTTGACCATACTATAGTTAGAGGGAAGTATATTATAACAGAAAGGATTTATAGTATGGATGATAATGTTATGGAACTAATGCAGAAAATCTATGGACCTAAACCATACAAAACTTCATACAAAGTGAATTTTTTGAAAATGTATGACCTGTTAGGTTCAGAGGGATCTTTTATTAATGTTGTAAAAGAAAAAGCGTATGGAAGGGAATACCTGACAATCTATACGAGTGAAGGGGAACTTTGTATGGCTGACCGCATCGACCCAAACGATCCTGTATCGTACATTGATGTGATCATGCAGAAAAATGGCATTTATTATGTCATGGAACATACAGAAGAAGCAACCGTTTTTAAATTAACGGAAATGGAATTCCGTTTAGTAACAAATGCGTGACAAGAAAGGAATCAAATGAGAAAATCTTTTAAAAAAATTGGAACTACAGTAACCAGTACCGTTATGGCTGCAGGCATGGTGTTAGGACCTGTATCTTCCGTTCATGCAGAAGAAATCACTGCACCGCTTACCGCAAACGATGGATCGGAAACTATGGCAGAAGTTACAGATCCAGCAATAGTCGAAACTCCAGCTGAAACACCAATCGAAACACCAACCGAAACACCAACCGAGGATCCTGTCGTGACACCGACTGAGGAACCCACCGTAACACCAGCTGCTCCGAATGAAAATGGATCTGGAGAAAACGGGGGAGGAGAAGGGAATACCGGGGAAGGTACCGATGAAAAGAATCCCGGGGAAGTCACTCCTACCCCATCCGAGACACCAGAAACACCGAAAGCAGATCCAGATGGCAGCTCAGAAAAACCTTCCGTGACACCGGAAGTAACACCAGAAACGACTCCGGAAGTAACACCCGAAGCAACACCGGAAACCACACCAGAAGCAACACCCGAAACAACACCAGAAGCTTCACAGGAGGCAAACGATGATGCCGAACAGGACTCTGCTGCTGAAGAAAGCAAAGATTTATCAGCCTGGGCAAACCACATTGATTATGGAAAATATTTTAAACATGCAGCAAAAGATATCCGGAAGGGATTCGCAAAGGTTGATAAAACCTATGCTTATGCCAAAGTAAAAACCAGCCTGAATGTCCGTGAAGGCACATCCAAAGATTCCAGAATTATCGGCAAACTTTCTGCGAAAGCATTATGTTATGTGATCGCAGATGGTGATAAAGATTGGGTATATATCGAATCTGGGGATGTCCGTGGATTTGTAAAAGCTTCTTACTTGCAGCAGGGAAAGAAAGCTTTGAAATATGTAACAAAAACCGGTGAGGATAAGATGGAAACCGCAGAGCAGGTGGTGAAACCGGAAGACAATAAAGCCTTTACATATGTAACAAATACTGTTTACGATGTCAAAAATGGTACTGGCGAAGGAATCATCAATTTTGCTGACCAGTTTGTAGGAAACCCTTATGTCTGGGGCGGAGATTCCCTGACCAATGGTATTGACTGCTCCCATTTTGTGTATGAAGTATTATCCCGTTGCGGTGTTTATGATGGAGAGTACACAACTTCTTACGGATGGCGTTCTCTTGGTGAAGAAGTAAAAAGCCTGGAAGACGCAAAAGCAGGAGATGTCGTCTGCTACGAAGGACACGTTGCTTTGTATGATGGTGATGGGGATATTGTGGAAGCCAAAGGCGCCAAATGGGGGATCACACACGATCGGAAAGTAGATTGCAATGAAATTCTTACCATCCGCCGTTTTGCCACCACAAGCGAAGAGAATGGAGACAGCAATGCAGAAGTGATCCAGAATTACCTGTTAGATCTGGGATTTTCCAAGGCAGGTGTTGCCGGTATCATGGCAAATATTGCCAATGAAGCATATCCGGCATTTAATCCGTCTTCCTTAGAGATCAAATCCATCAACAATACCGGAGTCTCCAGTGACCAGTTTACGACTATGGTTGACAGTGGACAGATCAGCCGTAACGAAGTGATCACCAGTTCCCGGTTCGGGTTATATTCCGGAGGACGTTATGGATATGGATTGTGCGGATTTACGGATCCTGTAATCAAAGAATATCTCTGTAGATATACCATTGATGAAGGAAAGAGTATCGGAAGTATTTCTGGACAGTTAGACAGTCTGATCGCTTATCTGGAAGATTACAAACCGGGTCTCCTGGAAAGCCTGAAAAATGCTACCGATCCAAAAACTGCTGCTTCTGACTTCTTACGGGAATATGAAAACCCTGCCAATATCGAACAGGAAAATGTGGAACGGACAACTGCTGCCGAAGATATTTTCAATGCCATGGAGTAGGCGAACGTATGGTTGCTTTTTCTCTTATGATTTGCTATACTGATTTCCATACGTAAGAGAAAAGGAGGCTGTCCCGTGTATACCATTACCGTATCCACTGATAAGTCCAAAACATTCCAGGAAGTTCCTACATTTCCTGCTGCATGGAATATGGCAAAAAAAGAAGCTACGGACCTCGCAGAAAGGATCAGTGAAGCCCAAGACTGCTACGTGAGCATGTCTTTCGAAAAAGAAAACCAGGATATCATCGTACATGATATCCAGCAAAATCAATTCACAATATTTCACGTAAAAGAAAAGCCCTAGAGAATGTTCTCTAAGGCTTTTTCTTATGGATGGCATTGCTGGCAAGGTTCATATCCCTGATCCAGGAGATCCTGCCGATTTCCAGTATATTCTTTTCGGTTGTTCGGATTCATTTTCTGTACACTCAAACAATCCGGGGTATGGAACTTCATCGTATTTTCGTTAAGAATATACGTGCTGTCTCCAGTTTCTTCCGATTTTGTAGAAGTCAGATAACTGTCTCCAGTCGCATAATCGATTGTGATTCCAGGCTGTACATTGTAACAGTACACATGGAACAAAATGCCTTCCCCTCGGTCTTCTACGGACATGGCTTCCATTTCGACACCGGAAGCTACCAGGTTATTGCCATTAAAAATCGGAGTCACCCGGTATAATACATGGTTGTTTGTTTCTTTCACATAATCAGCAACCATGTTCTCAAATGGCAGCATCCCATCCACATTCAAATAACGTGTTCCAGTGATCAGATTCTTTTCATTTGCATTTTCCCCGGCAAGCTGCCAGCCGATCAAATGGCAACGGTTATATAAAGATTTTCCATCCACATTGTCATATCTTACAGAATGCCATCCACTTGGTTTTACCTGGCTGATGGATCCCCGTTCCTCTGTCGGCATTAAATCCATGCAGATATTCGCATAAGCAACTCCGCATCGTCCCAGATCATCCAGGTCGCTGTAATTCTCAAAAGCTTCCGTGGTCAGATCAGAATCCGTGAAGTCCGGCTGATTATCATGGATCGTTATGTACGGTTTCCCGGCATATTCCGGAATATCTGTTAATGTAACCGTTTCCTTTGTTGATGCCGGAGCTGATGTATTCCCTGTATCTACAGGAATATCACATCCTGCAAAAACCAGACACAGCATCAAAAAGATAATGCATAATTGTTTTAATTTTCTCATTTCTTATATACCTCCATGGTGATCTTTTCATGCGATTTTCCTGCAAATTCTTCCTGATGGATCCGATTCCATTCAGACAAATCTACAGTAAAAAAGAAATCCGCCGGATAATCCCGGTTCCAATGGAAGAGTATGATCGTATCGATCTCTGGTAAATACGGGGTAACATCCTGGTCCTCTACAAAGCATATCGCATCTTTTTGTTCTAAAAACGTTTCCGAAACACGTATCTGCGGATTGTTTTCAAATAATTTTGCAGAATATGCATTCATCCAGAGTTTCTTTTCCTTACAATAAGCAAGGATCCGTTCGGAAACTTTTTGGTCCCTGCTCACTCTACGGTGGTTAAAGAGCATCCCATTTCTATTTTCTACAGTAATGATTACTTGCATATGATTCCCTCCCTTCTAGGATATTTTCCCACAAAATGAAATCCCCGTCAAATTTCCGGACTTTCGGACAGGATTTTATTCCACCTGTTTTTCCACATTCTATCAGTATCAGACAAATACCAGAAGAAAGGAGAAAAAATAAAACTGTCTGAAATACAATCAAGGAGTTCTTATTTATGTATATCACAATTACAACAAACGCAGGTACACAGACTGCAGAAGTAGCAAATACTGAAAGCGGATTATATGAGGAGATTGGAAAACATCTGTTGGATCTTTCTATCCCTAACCGTATGACGGTTACTACACCGGTAGGCAATGCAGAATATGACATCACACAGAGGGGAACGTTCGTAAAAGACGGAAGAACAGTTCCGAGCATGTATGTAAAAGAAGTGTGGAATACCATCAAGCTTCCAACCGATTCTTATCCGGAAGCTTACCTTACCTGTATTAACCCGGCTTCCAATAACCACAAGTTTTACCATTTTATTCCACAGGGCGACCTGCTCCATGCCACCTATGGCAGGATCGGATCCGAACGTGGGGAGATGTTCGGGGTCAAAGACCTGCAGAACCCTTATCCAATCCATATGTACTGGATCCGATATTATGAGAAATTATCAAAGGGCTATGTCGATTCCTCTGACATTTACCTGGCTCCCCAGTATACAACAAAGCAGGAGGTAAAAACAAAAGATTCTGACGTGGCTGCAGCACTGTATGAAAAATTATACCGTTATGCAAAAGGAATGGTAGAAACCCATCTGGTCAATCAGAATGTTACCGTAGCTCAGGTCAAAGAGTCAAAAAAGATCCTGAAAAAACTGAGTAATTTAAAAACAACAAAAGCTTTCAACAAACATTTGGAACAGTTATTGATGATCTCACCAAGAAAAAGCCGGTATGTCAGTGAATTACTGGCAAACTCCCCAGATGATTTTGAAAAGATCATTGACCGGGAAACCGATCTATTGACTGCAATGGAAATGGTATCTCCATGTGCCACTGGTAGTTTCAAAGGACAGCAGATCGAAGTCTATGATGCCACAGATTCCCAGAAACAGGAAGTTTATGAACATCTGATCCCTTCCCTGCAAAGCAAAGTGAAACACATCTGGCGTGTGATCCCACAAAAACAGCAGCGGTTGTTTAATGATTACTGCGGGGAAAAACATATCCGATATGTACGGCAGATGTGGCATGGCAGCAGAAATGCGAACTGGCTGAACATCACTGAAAACTCTTTAAAGATCCTGCCATCCTATGAACATGGAAGAATGTTTGGAAACGGCGCTTATTTCGCTTTGGATCCAATGAAGAGTTTTGGATACACCAGCAGTTCTTATGCAAAATGGAACCAGGAAAATGAAGCTTCTGTCTATATGGGCTTATTTGCCGTGGCTTATGGAAAACCATTATTTGTCACATCCAGTTGCCAGATGACTGCGAAACGCCTGGATATAGACCATAAAAACTGCCTTCATGCAAAGGCAGGAAGTTCACTGCGTGCCGATGAGATCGTTTTTTATGATGAAAGAGCGATGGTCATGAATTATCTGGTGGAATTTTCCGCCTGAAAGGGGATTTTTATGAATTATTATATCAGCGACTTACATTTATTTCACAATAAAATTTTAACTTTGCAAAACACAAACCGTCCGTTTACGAGCATTGAAGAAATGCATGAGAAGATCAAACGTGAATGGAACAAAAAGGTGACGTATCAGGATAAAGTATATATCCTTGGCGATGTTGGAATGTACCATGAAACAGAAATTGCTAATTTTTTAGAAAAACTGCCAGGGAAGAAATTCCTTGTTACAGGAAATCATGATATATTCAATGTTCGAAACAAAGAATTCTGTAAGGCTTTTGAATGGATCCGTCCTTATGCAGAAATCCGGGATAACGGAAGAAAAGTTGTTTTGTTTCACTATCCTATCCAAGAATGGAATGGATTTTTCCGCGATGCTTATCATGTACACGGACATGTCCATGCGGAAGCAATCGAACAGATTCCTGGCCGGTATAATGCCTGCTGCGATGTCAATGATTTTACACCGCAGAGTCTTGATGAACTGATTACAAAAGCAGAAAAATGATGATACATAACGGAGGAGGGAGGTTATTGCCCTCCTTTTGTTTTTTACAATTTCAAGAATACTATAAACAAACAAATACGAAAGGGGACATCATTTATGTACGTTATTAAAAAAGATGGAAGAAAACAGGTATATGACCCAAATAAGATCATTATCGCAATCAACAAATCTGCAGACCGTGCGTTATATACGTTTACAGACAAGGAAATTCAGAAAATCCTGGAGCTGGTCACAACACAGTTACATTCTATGCAGGATGAGGTCAGTGTATTGACAATGCATTCCCTGGTAGAAAATGCACTGGATGAAGTAGCACCTACCGTCGCTAAATCTTACCGGGATTACCGGAATTTTAAAAATGAATACGCGAATATGATGGACCGGGTAAATATGGAAGCGAACCGGATCCAGTTTTTAGGAGACAGGGAAAATTCCAATGCAGATTCCACGCTGGTATCGACAAAACGTACCCTGATCATGAATGCATTAAACAAAGAACTGTATATCAAGTTCCAGTTAAACCAGGATGAGGTCCAGGCGATTAACGAAGGATATATTTATATCCATGATATGTCTGCCCGCAGGGATACTATGAATTGTTGTTTGTTTCGGCTTGGAGATGTCTTATCTGGTGGTTTTGAAATGAGCAACATGTGGTATAACGAGCCAAAGAGTATTGATACGGCTTTCGATGTAACTGGTGATATTATCTTGATGGCAGCAAGCCAGCAGTACGGAGGATTTACCGTACCTGAGATTGATACGATCCTGGCTCCATATGCAAAGAAAAGTTATGAAAAATATCTGGAAGAGTTTCGGACTGTTGCGGCTCAGTTGCATACGGAAGGAACAGATGAAGCTGCTGCTGCCTATGCAAAGTCCAAAACCATCCGTGATATCGAACAGGGCTATCAGGGAATCGAGTACAAATTAAACACAGTCGCTTCCTCCAGGGGTGATTATCCTTTTATCACGTTCAGTTTTGGAATTGATACTTCTGAATGGGGCAGGGAGATTTCAAAAGCTATCCTCCGGGTCCACAAAGGCGGACAGGGGAAAGAAGGCTTTAAACATGCCGTTCTTTTCCCGAAACTGGTCTTTTTATATGACAAAAATCTGCATGGTCCTGGATGCATCAATGAGGATGTGTTTGACGAAGGTATCCAGTGTTCCGCAAAAACCATGTATCCGGACTGGTTGTCTCTGACCGGTGAGGGTTATATTGCAGACATGTACAAGACTTACCATAAGGTAATCTCCCCGATGGGGTGCCGTGCCTTCCTTTCCCCATACTGGGAAAAGGGCGGGCAGGATAAAGCAGGAGATGATGATGTCCCGGTATTTCAGGGACGGTTCAATATTGGCGCGATCAGTTTGCATCTTCCAATGATCTTAGCGAAATCCAGGGAAGAAAATCGACCTTTCTATGAAGTTTTGGATTATTACATGGAAATGATCCGGAGGATCCATTGCCGGACTTACGAATATCTGGGCCATATGAAGGCTTCCTGTAATCCTCTGGCTTATTGCCAGGGCGGCTTTTTAGGGGGACATTTGGATTATGATGATCGAATTGCTCCGTTACTGGATTCTGCAACTGCATCTTTTGGTATTACAGCACTGAATGAACTACAGCAGTTATATAACCAGAAGTCCCTGGTAGAAGATGGCGCTTTTGCCATTGAGGTCATGGAATATATCAATAAGAAAATTCAGCAGTACAAAGCAGAAGACCATCATTTATACGCTATTTATGGTACACCTGCAGAAAGTCTTTGTGGTAAACAAATCAAGCAGTTCAGAAAAAAATATGGAATCATTAAAAATGTTTCTGACCGGGAATATGTATCCAACAGTTTCCACTGTCATGTAACCGAAAACATCTCCCCGATTCAGAAACAGGATTTGGAACACCGGTTCTGGGAACTGTTTAATGGTGGCAAGATCCAGTATGTGCGATATAATCTTGGATATAACATGAATGCGATCCGTACACTGGTCCGCAGAGCCATGGACATGGGATTCTATGAGGGAGTGAATCTTGCCTTATCCTATTGTGATGACTGCGGATACGAGCAGCTGGACATGGATGTATGTCCAAAATGCGGATCCAAAAATGTGACAAAGATTGACCGGATGAACGGATATCTGTCTTTTTCCAGGGTCCGTGGGGCTTCCCGCTTAAATGATGCGAAAATGGCAGAGATCAAAGAAAGAAAATCGATGTAATTTACAAAGGGACAGCTTCGGCTGTCTCTTTTTTCTGTCCGAAATTTTTTATTTATAACTTTTTTCACGATACTATAAATGAATACATTATAAAGGAGGTATACCACCCATGCGAATTTTAGTAGATGCAGATTCCTGTTCTGTAAAAAACATCATTGAAACTGTGGCGGAAGATAAACAAGTGCCTGTTGTCTTGTTTTCTGATTACAATCATCAGTTAACTTCCGCCTATAGCGAGATTGTCACTGTTCAGGAAGGCAGCAATTCTGCTGACTATGCGATTTTTAGTTCTTGTCAGAAAGGAGACATCATTGTCACACAAGATATCGGATTGGCTTCTCTCGTACTGAGTAAAGGTGCAAAAGCGATCCATCCATGCGGAAGAATCTTTTCTGAAAAAACAATTGATTATGCATTGACCGTCCGGAATATCTGTGCAGAAGGCAGACGAATCCATAAACGTATGAAAAGCAATAAGCGTAAAATGGAAAAACGAACCTATAATTTTGAAGAATCATTAGTTTCTTTAATCTGACAAAGAAAGGAGGAAAGCAGAAATTCATCTGCCTTACCATATATGGAACAAAAATTATATACGGTCGCGGAACTTCAGGAGATCCTGCAGATCAGCAGGACGAAAACTTATGCATATATAAAAAAGGTGTATACGGAAGGGAAGCCTTTCCGCGTTTTAAAAATCGGTGACAATTATCGTATTTCAAAAGCCAGCTTTGACCGATGGCTGGACGGGGATTTTGCCAACATTCCGCAATAATCCAAAATAATTTGACAAGTTTTATGATTACATAGTACAATCTAAGCTGATTTTCAATTTCTCCAAAAATTGTAGTAATTTAAGGAGGATATCATGAACATCAATCAAAATGTAATCTCTAACCATAATCATAGCTGGGAATATAAAAAACGCATTATTAACCTAAATAACTTTACAATATCCTATGAGACAGTAAGTGGGATTTCTTCCAAAGAAGAAGCTGTTTTAATGAAAAAAAAGGATGATGAGAAATATCTGGATGACCTTGCCCGCATAAAAAAAATAGGGAACACACAGTATACTTTTCAGGAATTTCTTCAATTTTGGCTTGATACTATTTTTTTGCCAGATACAGATACCGTAACCTCAGTGATCGGCCTCTGGGCAATCACAAAGCATATCATCCCCAGAATAAAAACAGATATCTTATTGCCATATGTGACACCGGAGTACATCAATGAACTGCTTTTGCGTATCAATATGATTTCAGATTCTTCTGGAAATGTTGCATCGAAATTCTTGCGCAGGATTTTCCGCGATGCTTACGCGTATGGATATATTCATACAGATATCCGTCCAGACATCATGTATCTTCCACAGAAGCAACATCACTTAGGTGGTCTACAGTTGTATACCAAACAACAGCTGAGTATATTTTTACAGACAGCATCCAAACATCCAAATGTGTATTTTGAAATTCTTCTTGCACTGTTTGCAGGATTACGGACTGGCGAGATCCGCGGACTGCGCTATGAGGATTTTGATCCAGAATCGAAAGTCCTACGTATCGAACGACAATACGTAGATAGTTTCAAAGTTACAAGGTCAGATGAATCCTATTCTTTGCAGAAATATGAAACAGAGAAAGACCCAAAATGGTCTAGTTTTCGATGTTTGAAAATTCCTGATTTCTTGTTTGAAGAATTGGAACACAAAAAGACCTGGAACCAGTCTATCATAGACCGTGCAAAAGAAAAGGGGGACCCTTACGATGAAGGGTATATTTCTATTTCCGTGAAAGGAACATTACGAAAAAAAGGAACAATAGCAAACCCCCTGAGACGGATTTGTTTAGAAGCTTCTTTACCGCTCATTTCCATGCATGGATTACGACATGAGTTTGCCTCATTGTTATTCGAGAAAGGAATCCCGTTGGAACAGATATCCAAATTGTTAGGACACAAGTCTGTCACCACAACGTTTGATGTTTATTGTGGCATTATCGATGCAGATTCTGATGCAAAAGAAATCATCAAAACTTTCGCTCCTTATATAAAAAAGGGGGTGTGAATTATGTTGACGATTCAGCGTCCGCAGGCAAAACCATCTTTCTTTTACGGTTCTATTGTTTCGTATCAATTCCGTGGGGATGTATCGAAAGATAAAGGAACTTATCGGATCCGTTTTTCCCTGACTTTTTCTTCGGGTAAATGTATTCCTACACAGAAAAGCGGATTTTTAACAAAAGCTGAAGCGGTGAAAGCAAAAGAAGTGATGATTGCACAATTAGTCAATGGATCTTACATTCCTTTCGACTATACTTTCCAAGAGTTTTGTGATTACTGGCTGTATTATTATCAGATTGAGGAAAAAAAGATCCGATATAATACATTTACATCATACCGAAATGTACTTTATAAGTATTTAGTACCAAAACTCGGAAAGAGAAAAATCCAGCAGATTACGATCGATGATCTGGTGAATGTTATCTCAAAAATCGCTTATCCTCATATTTTGGATAATGCGCGGAAGATCGTACAGATCCTATTTTCAGATGCTGTTACGTTACATTGCGTTTCTTTTAATCCGGCTATTGCAGCAGCCCAAAAGCTAAAAAAAATAACAAAACCAAAAAAACCGCGAAATGTTACACCGTATACTATTGAACAAATACAATTGCTACTATGTACCTGTCAGAAAGAGTTTCCTTCCATTTATATTCCAGTATTGTTGGCATTCTGTCTGGGAACACGCATCTCAGAAACGTTAGCTTTAAAATATTCTGATATCGATTATCACAATGGAAATATTTTAATAACTAAACAGATCAGCAATAATATTGTTTCTTCTAACGGTTCTGTTATTCAGACAAAAACAGGTATATCGCAGCCAAAAACTGCAAATGGAATCCGTTATGTCCCAGTGCCTGACTGGGTGCTGGATGAAATTCTTGTAAAGAAAGCAGAATATGAGTATTGCAAGCAGCACATAATAGAATTTCATGATGACCAATACATCTGTTGTCATCATAACGGACTTCCTTACAACCGAAGTTTTCTTGGAAGGAATTTTACGAACCTGCTTAAACGGTGTGGACTCGAACATATTCATTTTCATGATATTCGACATATTTATGCGACAGTATTAAAGAATAACGCAGTCAATATGAAAGCGATTTCTCTCTTTTTGGGACATAAAACACCTGAATTTACAGATGCTGTTTATGTCCACAAAGCACAACAGGTTTACGACTGTTCAACCCTTGAAGAAGAGTGGTCTTTCCTGAAGCCGAAAAAGGAAATAAAGAATATTCCTTCGATTCCTTTTTCTTCTAATGAATATCAAAGCTTGTTTGGTGAAATCGAAAGAGAAGATATTTTATATATAGAAAAAGAACAGGAACAAATTCCAGTGATCCCTTTTTCCTGCACAGAGTTTTACTCTATGATCGAATAAATGAAAATGATGTATATTTGTATAAAGTAGTATTAATTTGTATCTAAAAATGTTAAACTGTTAGTGTTTTGCGGTAGTGGTCGCATTTGACGAATTTTGAGTAAAAAGCGGCACAAAATTTTGCTCAAAAGGCTCAAAAAAAATCACTTATGATTTTTAAAAAACAACTTATAAATTCACTTCTCGAAATTGAAAAATTATGTTTAAATTGCACAAAATGAAAGGAATAAAACTTGAGAAAATTAGCACTAAATGATGAAATTTTATTGACCATCGAGAAGCCGGCCCGATATATCGGCAATGAGGTCAATGCAGTGATGAA